>Ga0181520_10002281_pt1 | contig 36056 bp, 28 predicted proteins | sample PEATcosm2014_Bin_29_FD_132451 | JGI IMG/M metagenome (GOLD analysis project Ga0181520, IMG submission 132451) | Peatland microbial communities from MTU Mesocosm Facility, Houghton, MI, USA - PEATcosm2014_Bin02_30_metaG | ecosystem: Environmental > Terrestrial > Soil > Wetlands > Peat | place...
CCTCGATTTGACGCGGCTGGAAGAAGGAAATTTCGTGCTGGCTCGCGAGACGTTCGACCTGTGGGATTTGCTCGACGGCGTGCAGGACGATCTGCTTCGGGAATGCCGGCGCCGCGGGGCGAACTGCGAATTTCTGTTGCATCCCGAGACGCCGGCCGTCGCGGTCGGCGACCCCGGCCGGCTGCGGCAATTGTTGGCGCATCTGGCGTCGCTCGGACCGACCGACGCGCCGCCGGCCGACGTTTTGTTGACCGCCGCGCCGGTGCGCGAAAACCCGGATTCGTTTGCCATGCGTTTTTCCGCACAATTCCCGGCGGCGGCGACGGCGAATCGCCGCCGCGACTGGCTGATGTTGCTCACGGACGATGCCGCGGCGGAACAACGGCTGCGTCAGGATCCGACGCCGGCTGTCCTGCGCGCCGCCCTGGTCCGCCGGCTGGCCGTCGCGATGGGCGGAACCCTTGCGGCCGCAGTCGGCGAGGCCGAAATGGAGGCGTGGTGCACGATCGCGCTCGGCCGGCGAACGACCCGGGCGGCGGTCGCGGCGGATCATCCGGCGAAGCTCGAAGGCATGCGCGTATTGCTGCTCGATTCGGACGGCGAACGCGCCGGCCGCTGGCGGGCCGCGTTCAGCGACTGGGGCTGCCGGGTCAAGATGGCGGCTTCGTTCGCCGGCGCGTTGACGGCGATGCGGCGGGCGGCGACCGGCGGCGCGCCGCTGCAGGCGGCCGTGGTATTTTGCGACCGCGGCGGGCAGGCGGCGGAGGATTTCGGGCGCGCGGCGTTGACGGACGTGGCGATGCGCGGTCCGGCCTTGCTCCTGGTCGCGGCGACGGGTCGGCGCGGCGACGCCGCGCGGTTGCGCGAGATCGGCTTTGCGGCTTACCTGACCGAGCCGGTCGAACCGTCGCTGTTGCTGCGGGCGTTGGCCGTTGCGGCGCCGCTTGCGGAGCGAGCGCCGGCGAAGCAGCCCGCCGCGATAATCACCCGCCACTCGTTGCGCGAACTGCGGTTCCGCCAACTGCAGATCGGCGTGATCGACGGCAACCCGGTTCATTGCCTGGTGATGTTGCGACTGTTGGAAAACCTGGGTTGCCGGGCGCACGCGCGCCGCGTCGACGAAATCGACCTGCTGCTGGGCGACGATTTATTGTTTGTCGACGTCGGCCAGGCGCGCGAGGTGATATCGGCGCTGTCGCGCGGCTTGCGGCAGCCGGCCGTCATTGGCATGGCGCCGCCGAACCGCCCGGGTTCGCGGAAGCCGCGCCGTATCCCGGGAATGCTGGAGATTATCGGCAAACCGATCCATGCGTCGGTGTTGCGCGAGGCGATCGAGCGGTATCTGAAAGAACGCCAGGCGCCGCGCCGGAAAGCCACGACGTCGCCGCTCGTTGCCGATTTGCTGGCGCGTTTCGATTGCGAAGCCGGCGCCGTCGACGAAATCCTCGCCCTGTTTCTGAAGGAATTTGCGCAAAACCTGAGCACACTCGACCAAGACCTGGCGGCGGGGCGCGGTTCTGGGGCTCGCGAAGCGGCCACGACGATGGCCGAGTCGGCCGCCTGCCTGGGCCTCGAACGCCTCCCGAGCCTGTTGGCCGATCTGGCGCGCGCGGCGACGGCCGGCCGGCGCGAGGAAGCGCGGGCGAAGTTCAAGGAAGTCGTCGCAGCGTTCGCCGAGATTCAAGAGAAGGTCGCGAGTTGCTGACCGCCGGCTTTTCGTCGCCTGCCGGATTCAACTGTCCTGACAGAAACCCGAAATGAGTCGGACGACCGACGATCTTCCGAACGCGCCAACCGCAGCGGACGCCGCGGCGCATTTGCCAGGGGGACGACGCGGAATCATGGACCGATGCAACGCCTGCTCCGCTTCCGCGCGCTTCCCACGGCTGGCCCGGGCCTGGCTGTGGGCGCTGCCGGCGGCATTCGGCCTGTTGATGTTTTCGTTCCGCTTTCTCGACCCGGATGCGGAGATCGGGGATCGCGCGCCCATCGGCAATGTCGCCGCTGGTTTGGCCGATGGTTTGGCGTCGTCGGTCTGGCACTATCAATGTGTTTACAATACTGGTTCGATGCTCTTCGGCGTTTTGCTGTATCCGGTTTACGCATGGTGCGGCTCGTCCTTTCTATGGCTTAAGATGCTCAGCGCCTGCTTTCTGATCGGCGGGATCATTTTCTGGGCGTTGGCGCTGGGTCGCATCGACGAGCCGCCGGTGAGATTGCTGTTCGTTTTGTGGGCCGTGTTTCCGCCGCCGTTCTTGGCGTCGACATATTTTGCACCCTACGCCATCCACATCGAAAGCCTGTTTTTTCTCGGCTTGCTGCTCTACTTGTTCACGCGCATGCCCAACGACGGCCCGCGCTTCGGCGAGACGTCTATGTTCGGATTCGTCGGGGGATTCGCCGTGTTTTTCTCGCCGGAAAATCTGCCCTTCGTCGCGGCGGCCGCGACGGTCGCCGGCCTGCGTTGGCGCCGCCACGGCGTCTTTCGATTGCTGTGGCCGGGCGCCGTCGCTTTCGCCATCGGTTTGTCGCCTGTGCTCATGTCCCCGGACTACCCGCGGACGATCGAAATGGGGCAGGTGGACGTCGCCGGCAGATTGGCGGTCTGCGCGGCGCGCTGGTGGAATTTGTTCTTTCGGATACTGCCGTTTTGCGCCGGCTACCGCGGCATCGCCGGCAATTTGCTGACGATGGCCTGGCCGCTGCTGATCGCCGGCGGCGTGGCGGTCGTATTTCGCGAGATCGCGGCGAAAAAAAACAAGCTGGCGGGCCCGCAATGGACGAAGTTGCTGCTCGTGTTTCATTTGTTCTTTTTTTTCGCCGCCCTGGGCTTCAGCATCAAGGAACTCGACCTCGACACGCTGGCGGGAACTCGATATTTCGCCACGCTTTCGCTATCGTTTTTCACGTTGGCGTCGCTCTTTCTTGCGCGGCTGCGCCCGTATCAAAAATGGCTGGTGATGACGCCATTCCTGCTATCCGGATTTGCGAATATCGCGGCGCCCCCGGGGTTGCACGCGCGGGTTCTGGTCGAGGGTTGGCGCCAGCAGCGGACGCATCGCGGCGACGACTACCGGCGACTGGTCGGCGACGATCTCGCGAGCCGCTGGAGATCGCGCGAAGAGGCTTTCGCCGAGGTCGCAAAACTGCCCTGCCGCTGGCGTCCGGAAGGCTACGTCGCGATTGGGCGCCGACTGGCGACGGACGACTTCGTCGCAATTGTCCAGGACGACTCGCGGCCGGAATTCGCTCGGCTCGATGTCGCGATCGGGCAGGGATTGCGCCTTGCCCAATTCTTGGCCGACCGGGGCGCGCCGCCGGCGTTCGCGTCGGCGTCCCCTCCGGAACCGGACGTGTCGCGCATGGGGACCGTCGAAAAAAATATTGCGCTGGCGGCGACGAACGGCATGGGCCGCGGGATTCTCGACGAGAAAATCGGCGCTCGTCTTCCGGCATTCATGTTGAGCACGCCGCGCGATCAGGGGCAACTTCAGCGGGAAGCGATGGCGCGCGCCGCCGAGTTTTCGGCCTATTTCCCGCAATTGACGGAACGCGAATTTTCGCTGGCGTTGGCCCGCGGTTTCGGCGTTTGGTTCGGCTACGCGGCCGGCTTGGACGACGACGCGATCCGGGCGGCGCGCTCGGTGGTCGAGGCTGCATTTCATTACGCCGAGGACGCGGAAGCGCGAGCAACGTTCCGCCAGGGTTTTATGGCCGGATTGGCGACGCGGATCAAAAATACGTTCAATCGATTCCAGTTCAAATACCATTCCATCGATTTTCCCGTGCTGCGCGATGCGTTGGCGGAACAGGGGGTCCTTTGCCAACCCTGTTCGTCGCACGCCAACGAATACGACCTGGCGCCGATTCCTTGCGCCTCGCCCAAACTCGTCCGTCCATGAAATCGATGAAAGCGGCTCGCGCAAACGGGGCCCTTCCGGGGAGCAACAGAGCCGCCCGGGACCCGTTTCTGGCGACGCGCTTGACAGTCGGCGGCCGGCTCGCGCAGACTTCGGCGTCCGGAAAAGAGCGTTAAGTTGAAGAATATCATTCGATCGATATTTTTGCGGGTGAAGATGCCGGCGCTGTTCCTGGCGATGCTGGCGGCGCCGACGCTCGTCGCGTATGCGTTGTGGCCGGCGCACGGTTTGCTTGCCGAATATGACGTGGTGGTGAAAACGGATCTGATTCCGTGCGTGACCCTCGTCGAGCCGGGCATGTACTTCGCGAAACGGCAACTGTTCGCCGGACCGGTTTACATGCGCTGGCAAACGGACAAGTTTGGGGACAACCAGGGAATCCCCGTTCTCCAAACGACGTGGCGCGGCTGGCTGCGCGTGCCCGCGGGCGGCCATTATTTTTTCCGCTCGGCAACGCCGGGCATCCTGTCCATCACTATCGATTCGCGGACGGAAAATCTGCCCCGTTCGGCGGAAGTCGGTCCGATAACGTTGGCCGCCGGCTTCCATCAGTTCGTGGCCAGCTATCGCGGCGACACGGGACCGCAATTGACCTGGCAGCGCAACGATGAGGGCTTCCGCACGTTGGGGTGGTCGAATTTTTACCGCACGCGGCCGATTCTGCCGTTGGCGAAGACGGCCGGCATCGTGTTGTTTCTCGCCCTGTTCGCGGGGGAAGCGGCCTGGCTGGCGCGGCGGCGGCCGGTCGCGTCGGACGCGGTGTGGAATTTCGTGGCGTCGCGGCGTGCGGCGATCGCGCTGGCGGCGTTGCTGCTGGTTACGCTGGCGACGCGCGCGTGGCGCTACGACCGCATGCCCTACGCCAACGAGACCGCCGACGAATACGACTCGATGCTCAACGGGCTGAGTCTCGTGTATCGCGGGGAGCCGTCGGGGTGGTCGCAGTTGCCCGCCTACCGCCATTCGGAAATCAAAACCAACCGCAAGATCTTCGGCGAAAACTTCACGATCGTCGAACCGTTTTTCGATCACACGCCGGGCCTGGCGCTGGTGACGGGGTTGTTGTTGCGCGGTTGGGGCGTCGAGTTCAGCGAACGCTACGATCGGTATTTCATTCGCGAAACGCGGCCGCTGCCGATCGCGCTGGCGGTGGTGACGGCGCTGCTGATTTATTTCCTGGCTGTCCGCGCGCTGGGTCGTCGCGATCTGGCGTTGCTGGCCGTCGCCTTTTACGCGCTGAATCCCACGGCGGCCTTTGCCGGGCGGCTGTTAAAGGACGAAAACGTCTTGACGCCGCTGTTTGTCGGGGCGTTGTTGTTCGCGGCGCGCTATCTCGATTCGCGGTCGCGCGCCGCGCTGGCCGGGGCGGCGCTGGCGGCCGGCTTGTCGTGCGTGTTCAAGGGGACGGGCGTCGCGGTGGTTGGCGCGACGGCGGCGGTGCTGGTTCTCGAACGCCGCTGGAACGCGGCGTTGATCGTCATCGGCGTCGGCGTGCTGTTTTTCAGCACGTATTTCGCTTATGGCGCGATCTTCGGCTGGGAGACCTTCAAGCGGGTCTTCGCCAACCTGCAAACGCGCGAATACGCCCAACAGTTGTTGCCGGCGCTCTCGACGCGCGGTTTGTGGACGATGCTGACCGACACGGGCGTGACTACCGCGCGCTTCGGCGGTTTGACCTACGTCTGGTTCTGGTGGTGCGCCGTGGTTTTCTGGCGCCATTTCTCGGTGACCGGCGAGGCCGGCAAACCCTCGATCGGCATGGTGATCTGGCCGCTGATGATCATGCTGGTTTTTACGAGCGTCACGATCAGTTCGGACAAGTCGTTCGGCTGGTACCGCATTCCGCTCATGCCGTTCCTCGTCATCGTCGCCGCGTGGTGCGTCGGCGCTATGCTGCGCGAAGGCGACGTGATGCTGACCGCCATTTTTTGTCTCGCGCCGCTGGTCGATGCCGCTTATTGGACGGTTTTTATGCCGGCGACCGCGCACGCGGCGGCTTACAAGTTGTTTCATCTGGTTCCCTTCGCCGGGCTGTTTCTGACCTACCTGCTGCCGTCGGGACAGCGACGGACGGCCGTCCGGACCATCGGCGCGGTTGCCGTCGCGCTCGCGTTCGTTCTGATGGCGGCGACCACCTTCGCGCATTGGTACAACTACAATCTGGAATATTGACCGTGAATTTTCGCGCGGCGGTTGACTTGCGCGGAGCCGCGCCAGTATGATGCGCCGGCTGTGGAACTGCCCTGAAAGGACCCTTATTTGCGGCGCTTGCTCGTGATGGCCGTGATTTTATCGCTGGTCGCAGCCGGTTTGTCGGCGTGCGCCGAACCGCCGGCCAACAGCACCGAAGGCGTGTTCAACTCGCCGGTCGGCATCGCGATCAATTGGCCCTATGCGTACGTCACGAACGGGAATTTCGGCTTGTCCGCCGACAAGCACGGCTTCCTCTCGACCATCGACCTGCGCATCGCGCTGACGCGCGGGGACCTGTGCGTCATCCGCCGGCTGAAAACCGATCCCTTCCTCGGCAAGATCGTCCTCAGCAACGACGGCAAGACCGCCTACGTGACGGATCGGCGGATCAACACCGTGCTGCTGTTCGACCTGTCGGACCCGGCGAACCCGCAGCCGATTTCCATCAACCCGCAAGTCGGGTTCGCCGGAATCCCGACGGCCTTGCAGCCCTACGGGTTGGCGCTCTCGCCCGACGGCGCGCGTTTGTTCGTCGCCTGCGAGCAAAGCGGGCACGTCTCGATCATCGATCTGGCGACAAACCAGTTGCTGACGAGCACGACGTTGGCCAATGGCGTCAACGACGTGAAGTACGATCGGCAGGGCAAGTACGTCTACGTGACCAATTTGCGAATCAACACCGTTTCGATCCTGGACAGCGCAAACGGCAATTTTCTGACCAGCTTCGGCGTGACCACGGCGCGGACGCTGACCGGCTACGATTATCGCGGCCTCGATTTCTCGCCCGACGGCCGCCGCTTGTACGTCGCTTCGAGCCATCCGGCGGGCCTGCTGATGATCGACGCGACGCTGTTGCCGCTCAATGCGGCGCAAGCCGTGATCCGTACGGCGCCGATGGACGGCGCCCCCATGGGCGTCGCCGTGCGCCCCGACGGCAAGGAAGTGTGGGTGACGAATTTCGATAGCGATTCCGTCATCCCGGTGGATGCGGAAACCGGCGTGCCGCTGGTGTCGTTGCCGGCCAGCGGCGGACCGTGCGACATCCGCTTCTTTGCGCGGCCCGAACGGCCGGATTACTACTACGCGTTGTCGGTCAATTTCAAAGGCCACAACCTGACGCTCTACGACGCCATGACCAAGGACCAGATCTGGGGCATTCCATGACCGACGGCGCGAACTTCCGCTCTCTTGCCGGTCTTGCCGCGCTCGCCGTCTTCGCCGCGGCGCTCTGGGCCGCCGTGGCCTGCACCCAACCCGCGAAAGTGGGCGCGACGCATCGCCATTTCTACGGGCCGACACGCCTGGCGGCGCAGCCGTCAACGACCAATACCGTGACCGGCCCGCTCGTCTACGCCATCAATTCCTTCGGCGGCAACGTGACGGTGCTGACCGCCGAATCCGACAAGATCATCAGCAGCGCGCACCGCGTGCCTTATCAACCCAACACGGTTTGGGTCGGCCTGGCGCCGTACGACATCGCGATCACGCCGGACGGCAGCGAAATTTACGTGACCGACGCCAACTTGGCGCCGATTCGCCTCATTCAGCCGCCCGTGCCGTTCGCCGTGACCAAACTGCTGCTGGCTCTCCGCGAGGCGCGCGTTTCCGTCGCGCCGGCGTCCATCGACGCGGCGTCGTTTACGGCGACGGTGCCGCCGGCGTGGACGGCGAAGCCGGAAGTCTGGTTCACCGACCCGGACGGCAGCGAATTGGTGACCTGGGATAACGTGAAAAACGAGCTATCGGGCCAGGTGGCGTTGCCGAGCGCACCGGTCGGCCTGCTGGTGAGCCGGGATGGCACGCTGGCGTACGTGACGGGCGCGGACGCGACCGTACGCGTCGTGGACACCGCCACGCACACGGTGCTCGACGACTCGCTCTACCTCGGGGGCAACCCGGACCGCATGGTCGAGAGCGTGGCTGGCGACGTGCTGTACGTGCTGAACAGGGACCCGGTGCAACTGCACATCATCGACCTGGCGAATTGGACGCAAACCGCCGACTTGTTCACCTGGGAGGCGCCGCTGAACGACATGATTTTGACGACCGACGGCAAGGTGGGTTTCATCACGAGCGACGACGGGAATTTGTACTATTTCTATCCCGATCAAAACCGCGCGTGCGTCGCCAGCTACTACCAGCCGGTGTTCTTCGACCAGGATCCGTTCAGCAACCCGACGATGACCAATATTGTGGTTACCGACTGCCTCACGCGCAACGAGATCTGGACCATCGTGTACGACCAAATCAACGACGACTGGACCGTAAACGGGACCGTCAGCGGACTCCAGGCGAATCTGGCGTACACGGGCCAGGCTTACATTTCCGACAAGGGCCAGCTCAAGTTCCTGATCGTCGCCGGGACCTTCCACGAATCCGAGGGCGACACGTTCCGCCTCCAGACGACGGAACAGCAGGCGCCGATTCCGGTCGGCCTCTTGCCGCAGGGGCTGCTGGTTACCCCGTCGCGGCACGTGCCGGGCCTCGATTGGATTTTCGTCGCCGACACCGGCGGCAATGTCGTCAACCGTTTGCTGGTCGACAACTCGACATATCACAAAATCGCGGAATAAATCTTACGGACCTGACGGCGGGACGGGCGCCGGCGGCGCCGGTTCGCGGCGGCCCCAGTCGAACCGGTAGGCGAGCCCCGCGGCGACGTTCCAACCCGAAACGCTTTTCAAATCGCCGAAACCGGCCAGCGGCCGCAACTGGTAGCCGGCGCCGACGCGGAAAGCGATGCCGCGCGCGCCATTCTTGATGCGGGCCCACGGGTAAAAATTCAGATCGACGCCGGCGTCGAAGCCAAAGCCGCCGTGCCCCAACTTATACGTGAAAACGTTGTCGGCAATGGTCTCGGCAGCCCTGAAATACAGTGCGCCGACGTGGGCGCTAGGCCCGAACCACGGCGCCGGGAAAATACGGTACGAAGCGCCCAGCGCGCCTTCGGTCAGGCCCAGTCCGACGCGAATGCCGCCGTCGATGAAGCGCCGGACGCCGACGCCCTCGACGGTCAGGTACGGCCCGAGGCCCTGGAACAACTCGGTGTCGACCGTCGCGCCGCCGCCGTTCGCCGGCGCATCGAAGTAGAGGCTTTGCCAATCGTGGCCGGGAATGAACAGGTGCGTGAAAAATCCCTGCACCTGCAGGGCGTACTCGCCGGCGTGCGCCGCCGAGGCGAAACACAGGGCGAAGGCGGCGGCGAGAATCGTTTTGCGCATCGCCGCCTCCTTAGGGAAGCCAACGCTTCATGGACAGGCTCTTGTACAAAATGTGCGACGTGCCGTCGGCGACGTTCACCAGGCTGACCGGCATCAGCGGCGTCTCGTGAACAACGAAGACATATTCCCCGGACGGCGAGTACGCCAGCGCATACGGCGACGCCGCGACGGGAACGGTCGTCATGCCGCTGGTCGCCAGATCGAGGAAAGAAACCTCAGCGCTGTCGTTGCTGGCGACGGCGACCAGATCGCTGTCGGGCGCCAGGACGGCCGAGGTCGGGTTGACGCCGACGACGAACCCGGAAACCTGTCTCCAGACCGGCGTCAGATTCACGAGCCACTGGGTCTGCGCGACCGCCAATTGAAACGGCGCGGCCGGCGGCGGCGCGGGCGGCGGCGACAGACTGCCGTCGGACTGATAGACGAGTTCGCTGACGGAATCGCCTTCGGTCGAGCCGCCGCCGAAATCCCGATGGTTGACGGTCAGCAACTTGGTCAGGTCGTGGTTCCAAACGAAGCCGGACGGATTCGGGCCGGCCTGGACGAGTTGCGCATCGGTCGGCGTGACCGTCGGATCGTCATAAAAGAGCCGCGGGAACGGAACGACCGCGACGGAGTTCGCGCTGGTTCCCGTCGCGCCGGTGTTCAGACCGACGAAAAACGTGTTGCCGAAGGCGGAATCGCGGGGCCCGAACGCGACGGTCTGCGGCCCGCCGACGCCAGATTGGAGAAGATCGGCCAGCGACCAGGTCGCGACGAGTTTTTTCCCGGCGACGCTGAGCAGAACCACCGCGTTGGCGTCGAAGCAGGCGACGACGACAAATTGCGACGCGGCGTCGAAATCGACGCTCGCCGGACCGCCGCCCACCCAAATGCGCCAGGTTTCGCGGCTCGCCGGGTCGATCAAGGTCACGCTTTCGTCGTTGTAGTTCGCGACCGCCAGCCATTGGCCGTCCGGCGAAAAGCGAACGTCCAACGGATACGCGCCGGTCGGAATTTCGTACACGCGAAGTTTCACCGCCTCGATGAGGCTGACGCTGCCGCTGTCCTCGTTGGCCACCGCGATCAGCGTGCCGTCGGGGCTGCCGGCGAGGTTGTTCGGTTTGCTGCCGACCAACACGCCGTCGACGGCCTGGTTTGCCAGATCGATGCGAAACACCATGCCGACGAAGCGGTTCGAGGCGAACAAATAGGCCGGACCGGGACCGCCGGCCGGGTGCACGACCGCCGCGGTATGCGGCAGGGGCGACGCGACCGGCGCCACGTGGCCGCAGCCGGCGGTCGCCCCGAGAAACGCGAGAATCGCCAACAGGCGAAGAGAATTTTTCATTTGCGCCGTCCTTGCGCGCGTTATTTTGCAAATTATGCACCAACTTCCCGCCAAAATCATGGCGCGTTGTAAGCATCTGAATTGAAAAGAGAATGGCGGCCTCGAACCCCGGGCGCCGCCGTCGACCGAACTCCGCCCCGCTGCGCGCTGCCGCGAAAAGCCGAACCCGCGCCACAGAAATTCGCGCCCGCCCCCCACTTGTCGCGGCCCGGCGGCGGGATTAGAAAAGGCCGACAGAAAAAAGGGCGGGTCCCAGGGGCCGCGAACTCCACGGCACGGCCGGCCGTCGCGGCCGGAAAATAAGGGGGTTGGGTATGTTTTCGCGCAAACAATGGGCGTTGTTGCTGGTCGCGCTGCTCGCCGTATGCTGCTGGAACGGTCAGGCCAAGGCCGACGATCCCGTCGCCCAAATGGACGCCCTGTACGCCCAGCGCGGCGGGACGGACGCGATTCCGAAGCAAATTCTCGAGTTAGCCGAAAAGGCCTTCGCCGCGACGCCTAAATATGATATCGCCTGGCGCGCCGCGCGGGCGGCGTTCTGGATCTGTGATCGCACCGAAAGCAAAGAAGTGAAGAAAATGTACGGCAAGCAGGCGTGGGATTGGGGCCAGAAGGCGATCGAGTTGAATCCGAACGGCGTCGAAGGACATTTCTTCGCCTGCTGCGGCGTCGGCGAGTATTCGAAGGGCGTCGGCATCGGCAAGGCGGTGAAAGACGGCCTGGCCAAGAAATTCGAGACGTACGGCAATCGGGCCATCGCCCTGAACCCCGCGTACGACGATGCCGGGCCGCTGCGGGCGATGGGCCTCTATTATCAGAAGCTGCCCTTCTTCCTGCGGAACGCGGACAAGGCCGAGGACTACTTCCGACGCGCGATCGCCGCGGCGCCGTGCATGATCCGCACCTACTACTACCTGGCCGACCTGTACCGCGAAGACAAGAAGTGGGACAAAGCGCGGGCGGCGGCCGACGCGGGATTGGCCCAAAGCGGCTGCCCGGAGAACGCGTGGGAATGCGCGTATTTCAAGGAGCAGCTCACCAAATTGCAGGCGGCGCTGCCGGCGAAGTGAGCCGCGCGGCGGACGATCCATCAACAGCGAGCGAGAGTGAACATCCATGAAAGCGATTGTCAAAGTTAGGCGGGAACCCGGCGGGCTGGAGATGCGCGACCTGCCGCAGCCGACGCCGAAAGCCAACGAAGCGCTGATCAAGATCGACAAAGTCGCCATCTGCGGCACCGATCTGCACATCTACAATTGGGACGCGTGGTCGCAGCATCGCGTGCAAACGCCGCGCGTCATCGGCCACGAATTCGCCGGCGAGATCGTCGCCACCGGCGCCGCGCTCAAACGCTTCGCCGTCGGCGATTACGTGTCCGGCGAAGGGCACCTGTTCTGCGGCGTTTGCCAGATGTGCCGCACCGGCCAGGCGCACATCTGCGAAGACTGGCTCGGCCTCGGCTACGATTGCGACGGCGCGTTCGCCGAGTACTTGACGCTGCCGGAAGTGAACCTCTGGAAGAACGACCCGGCCGTGCCGCCGGAAGTCGCGGCGATTCAGGATCCGCTCGGCAACGCCGTGCACGCGGTCTTCGCGGCGGATTGTGTGACAAAAAAGGTGGTCGTCTTCGGTTGCGGGCCGGTCGGCTTGCTCGCGGTCACGGTGCTGCACGCGATCGGCGCGGCGCAGGTCATCGCGCTGGACAAGGGCAACAAATACCGCCTCGACCTGGCCAAACGCGTCGGCGCGACGCACGTGATCGACGTGAACGAGGTCGCCGACGTGGCCGCGGAAATCCGCAAGATCACGGGCGGGAAGGGGGCCGACGTCGTTATCGAAATCGCCGGCAGCGCGGCGTCGGTGCGCGCGGCGATCGAGAGCGTGCATCCGGGCGGCGATTTGGTGCTGCTGGGCCTGCCGAGCGAACGAGTCGCGTTCGACATTTCCGAGGAAATCGTGTTCAAGGCGATCCGCATTCACGGCATTTGCGGCCGGCACATCTACGACACATGGTACCGCATGGCCGGCCTGTTGAAAAACACGAACATCAAGCTGCAGGAAATCATCACGCACCATTTCCCGTTCGACGAATACGAAAAAGGCTTTCAACTGATGCGGCAGGGAAATTGCGGCAAGGTGATTCTCGATTTGTGAGCTGCAAGGAGGATGGCGATGTACGGCGCGGTGAAAGACGAATTGCAGGCGACGCTGGCGCAGATCAAAACGGACGGCCTGTTCAAGATCGAATGGCCCATTCTCGGCCAGCAATGGGCCGAGATCGACGTGGCCGAGGGGCGCGTGCTCAATTTCTGCGCCAACAATTATCTCGGCCTGGCGAACCACCCGGCGCTGATCGAGGCGGCGAAACAGACGCTCGATCGCTACGGCTTCGGCATGAGCAGCGTGCGCTTCATCTGCGGCACGCTCGATCTGCACCGGAAGCTCGAGCAGCGGTTGGCCAAGTGGCTCGGGTTCGACGACGCCATTTTGTACAGCTCGTGTTTCGACGCCAACGGCGGCCTCTTCGAGACGTTGCTCGGCGAGGAAGATGCGATCATTTCGGACGCGCTCAACCACGCGTCGATTATCGATGGGGTTCGCCTGTGCAAGGCCGGGCGCCATCGCTACGCCAACGGCGATATGAACGAACTCGAGGACTTGCTCAAGAAAACGCAGGGCAAACGGCGGCGGATGATCGCCACCGACGGCGTGTTTTCGATGGACGGCTACATCGCGAAGCTCGATCAGATTTGCGATCTGGCCGAAAAGTACAACGCGATGGTGATGGTTGACGACAGCCACGCCACCGGCTTCTTCGGGCCGACCGGCCGCGGCGCCATCGACTTCCAGAACGTCATCGGCCGCGTCGACATCGTCACCTCGACGCTCGGCAAGGCGATGGGCGGCGCCTCCGGCGGGTTCACGGCCTCGCGGCAAGAGGTCGTCGATCTGCTCCGCCAGCGCAGCCGGCCGTATTTGTTCTCGAACACGCTCGCGCCGATGATTGCCGGCGCCACGCTCAAGGCGCTCGATCTGATCGCCGGCTCGCCGGCCTTGCGCGATAAGCTGGCGAACAACACGAAATATTTCCGCGCCAAGATGAAGGACGCCGGCTTCACGGTGCTCGACAGCACACACCCGATTTGTGCGGTGATGTTCTACGACGCCAAGCTGTCGCAGGATTTCGCCAACGCGATGCTGGCCGAGGGCATCTACGTCAAAGGCTTCTTTTACCCCGTCGTGCCGAAGGACAAAGCGCGCATTCGCGTGCAAATCTCCGCCGCCCACGAAACGGCGCACCTCGACCGCGCGATTGCCGCGTTCGTGAAGGTGGGGAAAAAGCTGGGGGTGGTGAAGTAAGCGGTCGGTGGCCAGTGGCCGGTGGCCAGTGAATCCGGCGCCGCGTCATTTGCCAGCGCCGGCCAATATGACTTATAGGTCCTATAGGTCCTATAGGTCTTATTAATTTATGAGGCAAAAGGTTGTTCATCACTTTCGAGGGCCCCGAAGGCTCGGGAAAATCGACGCAGATCGCGCGGGCGTATGACTATCTGCAAACGCGCGGGCGGCGCGTGGTCAAGACGCGCGAACCCGGCGGCACGATCATCAGCGACCAGATTCGCGCCGTGCTGTTGACCGCCGAGAACCAGGGCATGGCGCCGATGACCGAGCTTTTCCTCTATTTTGCGGCGCGCGCGCAGCATGTGGCCGAGAAAATCCGGCCGGCGCTCGCGGAAGGGGCGGTCGTGCTGTGCGACCGCTTCGCCGATTCGACCTGGGCCTACCAGGGCCACGCACGCGGTTTGGGCGGCGAACTCGTCGAACAGCTCAACGCGCTGGCCACCGGCGGGTTGCAGCCGGATGCGACGCTGCTCTACGACCTGCCGGTCGAGATCGGCCTGGCCCGGGCTCGCGCGCGGATCGCCGACCAGGCGCCGGCCGGCCGCGAAGATCGTTTCGAGCGCGAGGCGCTCGCCTTCCACCGCAAGTTGCGCGAAGGCTATCTCTTGCTGGCGCAGCGTCATCGGGAGCGTTTCCGCGTGATCGACGCGGCGCCGCCGGCGGACGCCGTGTGGGCGCAAACGCGCGCGGCGCTCGACGAGCTGCTGGCGCGGAGCGCGCCGTGAGTGGTTTCGCCGACATCCGCGGGCACGCGCGCATCATCGAATCGTTGCGCCGGGCGATGCAGCGCGGCACGGTCGCGCACGCGTATCTGTTCACGGGGCCGCCGGGCGTCGGCAAGCACACGGTCGCGCGCACCTTCGCCGCTGCGCTCAACTGTCTCGACCGTCCGGACGACGCCTGCGGCGCGTGCCGCAGTTGCCGCAAGATGGCGCAGGGGAATCATCCGGATTTTCACGAAATCGCGAAGCTCGAAGACAAAAAATTTATCCTCATCGAGCAAATCCGCGAGCTGATCAAAACGCTGCAATACGCGCCGTACGAAGGCCGCGTGAAGGTCTGCCTGATCGCCGACGCCGAGCAGATGAACCCCGAAGCGGCCAACGCCCTGCTGAAAACCCTGGAAGAGCCGAACGCGCGAACGGCGATCATTCTGACGTCGAGTGCGGCGCACCAGTTGTTGCCGACGGTCGTCAGCCGTTGCCAGACGCTGCGCTTCGGCTTGCTCGCCGAAGAAGAAGTGCGCGCGTGGGTCGCCGCGAACATGAGCGCCGGCGAAGAAGACGCGGCGCTGATTGCCGCGCTCGCCGAGGGCAGCGTCGGGCGCGCCGCGACGCTCGACGTCGAATTCCTGCGCGGGCCGCGCCTCGCCTTGTTCGACGCGTTGGCCGGGGCCAGACCCAACGATGTCGCGGCGGCGCTGGCGCTGGCCGAAAAAATGCTGGAGACCGACCCGGGTTTGGTTGACGCGGTCGAACTGCTGGCCGGCTTCGTGCGCGACGCCGCGGCGTGGCGCGCGACGGGCGATTCGCGGCGACTGCGCAACCGCGACGCGCAAGCGGCCGTGGCTCAATATGCGGGGCGGATGACAATTGACGCATTAGCGCGCAAAATCCGATCCTTGGCGCGGGCGCGGCGCCTGGTCGAACGCAACATCGCGAAGCCGGCGATCGCGGCCGGTTTGTGCGTGGAGTTGCTGTCGCCGGCGCCGACCGATTTTGCGAAAGGAAGATTGCCCCGATGAGAATCGTGAAAATACGCTTTCCCGGCAGCCGCCGGGTTTACAGTTACGACGCCGGCCGCTTGGAGATCGCCTGCGGCGATGTGCTCGTCGTTGAGGGCGAACGCGGCGCGCGGCTGGGCAGCGCCGTCGACGCCCCGCAGGAAGGCGAATGGACGTTGCCCGACGCGCCGGCGAAGGCCGAGCGCAAGGCGTCGGACGACGACCTGCGCCGGGCGCAGGAATTCAAGGCGCGCGAGACCGAAGCGTTGCGCGTCTGCCGGCAGGCCGTCATCGAGCACAACCTGCCGATGAAACTGGTCAAATCCGAGTACGTGTACGACGGTTCGAAGGCCATTTTTTACTTCACCGCGGAAGGCCGCGTCGATTTTCGCGAATTGGTGCGGCACTTGGCGCAGCGCTTGCGCACGCGCATCGAGATGTACCAGATCGGCGTGCGCGACGAGGCGAAGATTCTCGGCGGTTTGGGCGTCTGCGGCCGCGTCTTCTGCTGTTCGGGCTGGCTGCCCAACTTCTCGCCGGTGTCGATCCGCATGGCGAAAGACCAAGGGCTGTCGCTGAACCCGGCGAAGGTCTCGGGCGGCTGCGGGCGGCTGCTGTGCTGTTTGTCGTACGAGCAGGATATCTACGCCGATTTCCGCGTCGGCCTGCCGAAGGTCGGCAAACGCGTGATGTCGCCCAAGGGCATCGGCCGCGTGTCGCGCTACGATATTTTCACCGGGAAAATCTATTTGTCCTTCGAGGAAGGCCGGGAAGAACCGTTCGAGCGGCAGGAATTGCAGCCGCTCACGCCGACCGGCGAGGTCGCCCCCCGGCCGGCCGCGGAGGCGGAGTCGGAAAGCGATGAGTAGTTCGTCCATGTCCGCGACCTGGCGTGAAATTTTCATCGGCATGCGGCCGCGCCACTTTGCGAAAAACATCCTCGTCTTCGCGCCGGTCGTGTTTGCACAGCACATCGGCCATTTGGCGCACGTGTCGAAATCGGTGGCCGCGTTCGCCTTGTTTTGCGGCCTGAGCGGCGCGGGTTATCTGCTCAACGACGTGGTCGACCGCGAAGGCGATCGCCTGCACCAGGTCAAAGCCGACCGGCCGGTCGCGGCCGACCGTTTGTCGATCCGCGCGGCGCTGACGGCGAGCGCGGCGTTGTACGCGGCGTCGCTGTTTTTGGCGTTTCTGTTGAATCGCCATTTCGGGTGGGCGGCGTTGGCGTACGTGGCGATCAGCGTCGGTTACAGCTTGGGGCTCAAGAACATCGTCATCGTCGATTTGTTCACGGTGGCGGCGGGCTACGTGCTGCGGGTGGTGGCCGGCGCCGCGGTGATCTCCGTCGAGATTTCCAGTTGGCTGCTGATTTGCGCCATGCTGTTGTCGCTGTTTATCGCGCTCTCGAAACGCAGTCTGGAAATCCGCGTCCTGCAGGATGACGCCGTCGGCCACCGCAAGACGCTCGCCGAGTACAACCCGCATCTGCTCGACCAGATGACGGCCGTCATCACCAGTGCGCTGCTCGTCGCGTACACGCTGTACACGCGGTCGCCCGAGACGATTTGGAAATTCGGCACCGGCGATCTGGCCTACACCGTGCCGTTCGTCCTCTACGGCATCTTCCGCTATCTCTATCTGGTCCACGTCAAAGAGGGCTATCACACGCTCGAACAGGTGCTGGTGACGGACAAGCCGATGATCATCAACCTGTTCCTGTATGCCGTCGTCGTCGCCTGGGCGCTGTATCGGCATTGAGCGCCGACAGTATGGCGCTCAACTCCCCGGCCACGCTCGGCGCGCGACTGTAGGCGTGAGTCGAAAGAATAGGTCCTAATTTTCTTCTTCAAAACAACAGCGTTGATGCCGCGGCTTTCGCAGCCGCAAATCGTCCGGCGACGCGGGGCGCGAGCGCGCGGCAAGGCGAATTGCCACGGGTCCGCGCCGCATCGGCAATCAGGGGCGTCTGACACGTCGGGCGAGTCAGACATGTCCGATCGGTCAGACGGACCCGTGCAAAATAGACGCGACTCGCGCTTTGACGGGCTTCGCTTGGGCCGGCTCAACTTCCGGGCTGGCGAAATCGGCGCAATTGATTAAAATGCAACGCGGTCGGGGCCGTCGCGGCAGGGGGGCCGTCGCGGTTGGTTTCCCGGCCGGCGAATCGGCCTTATTTTTAGACAACGTAACGTCGCGGACGAAGGGGCCGGCCATGATTCCCGAGGGATTTTCCCGCCTGTTGACGCACGATGAAATCCGGCGTCGCACGAAGGAACTGGCCGACGAGTTGCGCCCGCGCGTCCGCGATTGCCACACGAAATTCGTCGGCGTGCTGGACGGCGCGGTCTTCTTTCTGGCGGATTTGGTGCGGGAACTGCAAGCGGACGTGAAGCTCGATTTCCTGCGCGTCAGCAGCTACAACGGCGCGGAAACCGGCGGCGAACTCAAGCTCGTCGCCGATCTGGCCGGCGACGTGGCGGGCGCCGACGTGGTGGTCGTCGACGACATCTTCGACAGCGGCCGCACCCTCGAGTTTTGCCGCGACCATTTGCGGGCGCGCGGCGCGGTCAGCGTCGCCGGCGTGGTGCTGCTCGCGAAAGAGCGGCCGCGGCTTTCCGCCGTCGACGAGCCGCTGGTCGGTTTTCGCATTCCGGACCGGTTCGTCATCGGCTACGGCCTCGACTGGCAGGGCCGCTGCCGCCAATTGCGCGACATCTACATCAAGGACACGCCCTCATGAACGAAACCGTCATCGCCGTCGACCTGGGCGGCACTGAGATCAAAGCGGCGCTCATGAATCGCGACGGCCGCGCGCTCGCGACGCGGCGGGTCGCCACGGGCGCCGACCGTCCGCCGGCGGCGGTGATCGAACGCATCGCCGCGTTGGTGGCGGAGCTGCGGAAGGAAACCGGCGACGCGGTGCTCGGCGTCGGCATCGGCAGCCCCGGTGGCATCTACCCGGAGACCGGCATCATCAGTCAGAATCCGAATTTTCCGGGCTGGTTGGACGTCGATTTGTGCGGCCCGCTCGCCAAAATCGTCGACCTGCCGGTGGCCATCGACAACGACGCGAACCTGGCGGCGCTCGGCGAATACGTGCACGGCACGGGCCGGGGCGCGGCGTCGATGGTGCTGCTCACGCTGGGCACGGGCATCGGCGGCGGCATTATCCTCGACGGCCGCATCTGGCGCGGCGCGTGGGGCATGGCGGGCGAGATCGGCCACGTGATCGTCGAGCCCGAGGGCCATCCGTGCGGCTGCGGCAGTTGGGGCTGCGTCGAGCAGTACGCGTCGGGGCCGGCGATGGTCCGCGAGGCGCGGGCCGCGCTGGCGGCGGGGCAGGGGAGCGTGTTGCGCGAGCTGGCCGGCGGCGACCCGCTGGCGGTCACGCCGAAGATGGTGTACGAGGCGGCCTGCGCCGGCTGCGAGACGAGCCGCGCGGTGTTGCACAAAGCGGCGCGGTATCTCGGCATGGCGATGGCTTCGGTATTAAACATATTGAACGCGCCGTTGTTCGTTATCGGCGGGGGCGTGAGCGCCGCGTTCGACCTGCTGTACGAGCCGCTGCGGGAAGAAGTGCGGCGGCGGGCGTATCGCATACCGGGCGAGCGCGTGCGGATCGAACGGGCATTGCTCGGCAACGACGCGGGAACCATCGGCGCGGGCATGCTCGCCTTCGCCGCGGCGAAACCGCCAAGAGGGTAAAGCGCATGGCCATCAATGTGAACAACGTGCTGACCATGATTCTCGCCGGCGGCGAGGGCAAGCGGATGATGCCGCTGACCCTGCACCGGGCCAAACCCGCCGTGCCGTTCGGCGGCCGGTATCGCCTCATCGACTTCGTGCTCTCCAATTTCATCAACAGCGGCTTTTTCAAGATCAAAATTCTTACGCAATACAAGGCGGACAGCCTGATCCGGCACGTCGCCCGCGGCTACCGCCTCAATTCGCAGTTCGGCTTCTTCTGCGACATCTCCCCCGCGCAAATGCGCACCGGCCCCGATTGGTACAAGGGCAGCGCCGACGCGATCTTTCAGAATTTTCACGCGATCCGCGACGAAAACCCGGCGCACATGTGCGTCTTTGGCGCCGACCATATCTACAAAATGGACATCCGGCAGATGCTGGCGTACCACGTCGACAAAAAGGCCGACGCGACGATCGTCGCCATTCCCATGCCGGTGCAGGAAGCGCACCGGTTCGGCATTCTCGAAGTCGACGCCGATTGGCGCATGGTCGGCTTCGAGGAGAAGCCGGCGAACCCGAAGACGATTCCGGGCGATCCGTCGCGCGTGCTGGCGAGCATGGGCAATTACATCTTTCGCACCGACGCGTTGCTGGAGGAGATCGAGCGCGACGCGCGCGACCCGCAGAGCGCGCACGATTTCGGCAAGAGCATCGTCCCGGGGATGATGGAAGACCGGCGCGTGTTCGTGTACGACTTCGCCGCCAATTCGCCGCCGGGGCAGCCCGAGCGCGAGCGCGGCTACTGGCGCGACGTCGGCGACATCGAGGCGTATTTCGACGCGTCGATGGACCTGGTCAGCGTCCAGCCGATCGTCGATCTGTACAACCGCCTGTGGCCGCTGCACACGTATTCGCTGCAGGGGCCGCCGGCGAAATTCGTTTTTGCCGACGAGCGGTCGCGGCGCATCGGCCTCGCGACGGACAGCATGGTCAGCGAGGGCTGCATCGTCAGCGGCGGGCACATCGACCGCTCGATTATCAGTCCGTTCGTGCGCATCAACAGCTTCTCGCAGGTCTCCGAGAGCGTCATCTTCGAGGGCGCCGAGATCGGCCGCCACGCGCGGCTGCGCCGCTGCATCATCGACAAATACGTGCGCATCCCGGCGCACAGCGAAATCGGCTACGACGCGATGCGCGACCTGGAGCGCGGCTTCACCATCACCGACAACGGCGTGACCGTCGTGCCGCGGGGGGTTGAGATCCTTTCATGAACGAACCGCTGCGAATCGCCTTTTTGTGGCACATGCACCAGCCGTATTACCTGGACGATCCGACCGGCCGCGTGAGTTTGCCCTGGGTGCGCCTGCACGCCACCAAAGCCTACCTCGACATGACGGCGATGCTCGATCGCCATCCGGCGTTCGCCTGCACGATCAACGTCGTGCCCAGCCTCCTGGCGCAACTGCGCGCCTACGTGGAACGGCCGGACCTCGACGACGTGTTTCTGACGCTGTCGCGCAAGCCCGCCGCCGCCCTGGACGAAACGGAGCGCAAGTTCGTGCTGCGCTACTTTTTCATGTCCAACTGGGAAACGATGGTGCGGCCGAACCCGGGTTACGCGCGCTTGTTGGATCGGCGGGGCACGCGCGTCGACGCGCCGACGCTCGACCGCGCCAACAAGCTGTTCTCGCCGCAGGATTTCCTCGACCTGCAAGTGTGGTTCAACCTCTCGTGGTGCGGCTTCACCGCCCGGCGCGACCCGCGCCTCGCCGCGCTGTTCGAAAAGGGCATGGGGTACTCGGAAGCGGACAAGGCGCAACTGCTCGAGGCGCAAGCCGACATCGTCCGGCGGATCGTCGACGGCTGGCGCGGATTGCAGGCGGCCGGCGCGGTCGAATTTTCCACCAGCCCGTTCTACCACCCGATTCTGCCGATCCTGGTCGGCTCGCAGGTCGTGCGCCGCAGCATGCCCGACACGCCGCTGCACGGCGATTTCTCGTTCGCCGAAGACGCGCGCATGCAAATCGAACGCGGCGTGCATTATTTCGCCGACGCCTTCGGCCGGCCGCCGCGCGGCATGTGGCCCAGCGAAGGCTCGGTCTGCCCGGAGATCGTTCCCTATCTGGCGGGCGCCGGCGTGCGGTGGATCGCCACCGACGAAGGCATTCTCTTTCGCAGCCTCGACGGCGGCGCGAAACGCGAAAACTTGTTCGAGCCCTACTACGCGGAATACCAGGGCGCGCGCGTCGCGGTGTTTTTCCGCGATCGGTATCTCTCCGACCTGATCGGCTTCACCTACGCCAAAAACGATCCGGCCGCGGCCGTACGCGACTTCGTCGGCCATTTCGGCCGCATTGCCGAGGCGGCGCCGGGCGGCGTGGTCAGCGTGATTCTCGACGGCGAAAACCCGTGGGAGTACTACGCGGGCGGCGGCGAAGCGTTTCTTGACGGCCTGTACACGGCGTTGACCGCGGACAAGCGGTTCCGTGCGGTGTCGATGTCGCAGGCGCTGGCGGAAAAACCACCGAAAAAAACGCTGGCCCGGCTGCACAGCGGCAGTTGGATTAACAGCAACTTCGGGATTTGGATCGGCGGCCCCGAGGAAAATCGCGCCTGGTCGCTGGTCGACCGCACGCGCAGCCATCTGGAGGCCGTGCGGCAGGCCGGCGGCGCCACGCCGGCGCAGTTGCAGGCGGCGACCGAGCAGCTTTATCAGGCGGAGGGGTCCGACTGGTTCTGGTGGTACGACGACGATTTCAACAGCGACAACGACGCGGATTTCGATCGCCTGTTCCGGCAAAAGCTGGCCAACGTCCATCTGGCGCTCGGCGAGAACCCGCCGTCGTTCCTCGACGATCCGATTCACGTCGACAAAGAAAACGTCCTGATCGCCATGCCGCTCGCGTTGATCCGCCCGACGCTCGACGGCCGCATCACGCAATTTTACGAATGGGCCGACGCCGGTTTCCTCGACCTGACCAAGGCGCGCGGCAGCATGCACCTTTCCAAAAACCTGCTGTCGGCGCTGTACTTCGGCTTCGACGCGGAGAACCTGTATCTGCGGCTCGATCCGGCCGACGACCTGCGCCTGGTCGGCGGCGAGTTGCAGGCGCGCGTGCACATCATCGGCCGCGTCGAACGGGAGTTGCGCTTTGCGTTCCGCTTCGGCCCGCCGGCGCGAAAACGCTGCGAAATCTGGGTTCCCGAAGGCGGCGGCTGGCGGCCGGCCGGCGAAATCGACAGCTTGGCGATCGACGAGATCGCCGAATTGGCGATTCCGTTCCGCGTGCCGGACGTCCGCGCCGGCGACGAACTTTCCTTCATCGTGCGCTTGACGAAAAGCGAAGTCGAGGAAGACCGTTTCCCGAAGAATGGCCGCATCCGTCTCGATGTGCCCGACGAAAGCTACGACAGCATCCACTGGAGCGTATGAGTTGACCAATCAGCACCGTGTCCGTTTGACGTTCGGCATTCACGACCACCAACCGGTCGGCAATTTCGCCCATGTGTTCGAGGAGGCGTTCGCCAAATGTTACGCGCCGTTTTTGGACATCCTGGGCCGCCACCCCAAGATCAAGGCGTCGCTGCATCATAGCGGCTGCCTGCTGGAATGGATCGAAGAACATCGGCCGGAGTATCTCGATCGCCTCGCGGCGCTGGCGGAATCCGGGCAAGTGGAGATCCTCGGCGGCGGTTTCTATGAGCCGATTCTGTCCGCCGTGCCGCACGACGACGCGCTGGAGCAACTCGCGCGCATGAACCGCTGGGCCAGGGAACGGCTCGGCGCGAAGGTGCGCGGCATCTGGCTGACCGAACGCATCTGGGAACCGGCGCTGCCGACCCTGCTGCGCGCGGCCGGCGTCGAATTCACCATCGCCGACGAGACGCACTTTCGTTTTGCGGGCGTGCCGAAGGAAAAAATCGCCGGCTACTACATCACCGAACGAAACGGCGAGACGACGGCCGTGTTCCCGATCGACCGCGTGCTGCGCTACAAGATCCCGTTCGACACGGCGGAAAAGATCGTCCATTACCTGCGCGAGATGAAGAACCGGTTTCAGGCGCCGGTCGCGACCTACGCCGACGACGGCGAGAAATTCGGCCTCTGGCCGGACACCTACGAATGGGTCTACGAAAAGAAGTGGCTCGAGAAATTTTTCACGGCGCTGGAGGAGGCGGACGATATCGCCACGGCGCATTTCGCGGAAATTTTGGACTCCGAGCTCCCGACGGGCCGCATCTATTTGCCGACCGCCAGCTATCATGAAATGACCGAATGGGCGTTGCCGGTCGACGCCGGCCTGGAGTTGGCCAAGCTGCACCAGGACGCCAAACGCGACGGCACGTGGGAGCGGATGATGCCGTTCGTGCGCGGCGGCTTTTGGGACAATTTCCTCGGCAAATATCAGGAGGCGAACCGCCTGCACAAACGGATGATCCGCGCCTCGAAAAAGTCGCGCGCCGCGCTGCAACAGGCGCCGGACCATCCGGCCGCCGCGGCGGCGCGCACCCATGCGCTGCGGGCGCAGTGCAATTGCGCCTATTGGCACGGCATGTTCGGCGGCTTGTACCTCAACTATCTGCGCGACGGCGTGGCCCGCGAGATGTACCGCAGCGAGAACCTGGCCGACGAAATCCTCGGGCTGCCGACGCTCGAAGTCGTCGACCACGACGCCGACGGCGCGGCCGAGGCGGTCATCGACACGCGGCACATGAGCGTCGTGATCAAACCGTCGTACGGCGGCAGCATTTACGAATTCGTGGACCGGCGGACCGGCCACGCCCTCACCGACGTGCTCACGCGGCGCCGCGAGATCTATCACGACAAAATCACGCAAGCGCCGGTGGAAACGGGCCAGCCCAAGAGCATTCACGACATCGTGCGGGTCAAGGAAGAGGGCCTGGCCGAGATGCTCTTCTACGACTGGTACACGCGTTACAGCGCGCTCGACCATTTCCTGGCGCCATGGTCGGACGCCGCGGGTTTTGCGACGACGCGCTACGGCGAGTTGTCGGATTTCGTCAACCAGCCGTTCAAGCTGCTGTCGGCCAAACGGAAGGGCAAGACCTTCGTCGTGGAAGTCGAGCGGGAAGGGGGGTTGTACCCGGGCGGCGTCAAGCACCCGGTCGTTTTGCGCAAGCGCTTCGTCGTGGCCGCGGACGAACCGTGGATGGAAGTGGAAACGACCGTCGTCAATCGCGGCGAGGCGATGGATTTCTGGCTGGTGCGCCAGTGGAACGTGACGCTGCTGGCCGCCGACGCGCCGGACCGCTGGCTCGAAATCGACGGCGTGCGGCAGCGCATGAATCAAAGCGGCGTGCACGAACGCGTCGACCGCGTGCGGCTCGGCGACGAGTGGAAGAATTTGACCGCGGATTTCGCGGGCGGCGAGCCGTGCGAATTGTGGCATTTCCCGGTGGAGACCGTGAGCCAGAGCGAGGGCGGTTTCGAACGCACGTATCAGGGGACGGCCCTGGCGTTCGGCAACCGGTTCCATTTGAAAAACGAGGGAACGAAGCGGCTCGCGTTGACTGTCACGTTGGGAAGCGTGCGCTGAACCGCGCGGCGCCGCGGCGCCGCCACGAGGGACCATGCCCGAACTTCGCAAAGACCCGATCAACGGCCGCTGGGTGATTATCGCCACCGAGCGCGCGAAACGCCCCGCCGGCATCAGCCGCGAACCCGATCCGCCAATCGATGAGGTGGACCCGTTTCTGCCGGGCAACGAGCACCTGACGCCGCCGGCGATTCTGACCTACTACGACGAAAGCTCGCCCCAGCGCCGCTGGCTCGTGCGCGTCATCCCCAACAAGTTTCCGGCGTTGCGCGTCGAGGGCGAATTGCGGCGCGAAGGCGTGGGGTTGTACGACAAGATGACCGGCATCGGCGCGCACGAGGTCATCGTCGAGACGCCCGATCGCAACCGGCATTTCGCCCAATTCAACGAGAACGAGATTCAACTGGTGCTGCGCGCGATCCGCGAACGCATCCGCGACCTGCGCCGCGACATCCGGTTGCAGTACATCCTCATCTTCAAGAACGACGGCCGCCTGGCCGGCGCGACGCAGCCGCACAGCCACACCCAGCTCATCGCGCTGCCGATCGTGCCCAAGAACGCGCTCGAAGAATTGAACGGGGCGAAGGAATATTTCCATTTCAAGGAGCGCAACGTCTACCTCGATATCATCGACCAGGAATTGCGTTACGGCGAGCGGCTCGTGACGGAAAACCCGGATTACGTCGCGATCGCGCCGTTCGCCAGCCGCTTCCCGTTCGAACTCTGGGTGGTGCCGCGCGTGCCGATGGCCGCGTTCCAGACCTGTCGCGACGACCAATTGACGTTTCTGGCGAAAATCCTGTGGCGCGTCATGCGGCTGCTGGAGCGCGCGCTCGGCGTTTTTGCGTACAACATCGTGCTGCACAACGCGCCGTTGCAGGAAGAGAACCTGCCGTATTATCAGTGGCACATCGAAATCACGCCGCGGTTGACGCGGGTCGGCGGCTTCGAATCGGGCACCGGGTATTTCATCAATCCGACGCCGCCGGAAGTGGTTGCGGATTATTTGCGGAAGATTAAGCTCTAGCGAATTGACGACGCCGGACCGCCGTGTCGGCCGGCAATATCTCAGGAGCCGATCATGCCGAATATGAAGATCACCGGAGTGGGCATGTACGTGCCCGAACGCGTCGTGACCAACGACGATCTGGCGAAGTTGATGGACACCAGCGATGAATGGATCGTCCAGCGCACCGGCATCAAGGAGCGCCGATATGCGCCCGAAGGCATGTCCGGCGCCGACATGGCCGAGAAGGCGTTCGCCGGGGCGCTGAAGCAGGCGGGCATCGAGAAGACGTCGATCGAGGCGGTCATCTCGGCGACGCTCAGCCCCGACCACACGTTCCCGGGCATGGCCTGCTTCATTCAGGAAAAACTGGGACTCAACGGCTGCGCGGTCATGGATATCCGCAACCAGTGCACCGGTTTCCTGTACTCGATGGCCGTGGCCGACGCTTGGATCCGGACGGGGTTGTTCAAAACGATCTTGATCACCGGCACCGAACTGCATTCGACGGCGCTCGATTTCACCACGCGCGGCCGCGACGTGACCGTCATCTTCGGCGACGGCGCGGGCGTGATGATCGCGCAGGCGACCGACGAACCGGACAAGGGCGTCATCGCCACGGATTTGCACGGCGACGGCAAATATGCGAAGGCGCTGTGGGTCGAGTCGGAGGGGTCCGTTTTTCACCCGCGGCTGACGCATAAGATGCTCGACGAGAAACGCATTTATCCGCAGATGAAAGGGCCGCTGGTGTTCGCGCACGCGATCCGCCGCCTGCCGGAGTCGATGCAGGCGGCGTGCGCCAAGGCCGGCGTGACCGTCGCCGACGTCGACTTCTGGGCGTTTCATCAGGCCAACCTGCGCATCAACGAATTCGCCTGCCAGGGCCTGGGCATCCCGCCGGAGAAAACGCTGCACAACATTCAGAAGTACGGCAACACCACGGCGGCGACGCTGCCGATCGTGCTCCACGAGGCGCTGGAAAAGAAGCTGATCAAACCCGGCATGCTCGTCGGGTTTGCGACGTTCGGCGCCGGGTTCACCTGGGGTACGATGTTGATGCGCTGGTAGTGCGCGCGAAGGCTTGAAAGCAAAGGCCCCGCCGCAACGGGGCCTTTGTTGTTATCTCGAATCGTGCGGCCTACTTGCCTTTCTTGACGGCCTTCGGCTTGGCGGGCGAAGCGGCGGCCGGAGCCGCTGGGGCGGCCGCCGGAGCCGCCGCCGGGGGCGCTTCTTCGCCAGCCGTGATCGGCGCGGTCGGATGGGCCAATTCCAAGGCCGGAATTTCGTAGGCGACGAATTTGGCCGCGCCCAACAAACCGTGGCCGATGACGTGGAACGCCGCCGAATCGCCGGGCTTGATCGCCTCGCCGGTGGCGATCGTCGTTTGCTCGGTCGCGATAATGTCTCGTTTTTCGTCGAGGAAGTTGACGATCATATTAATGTTTTTCAGTTCGCGATCGGCGTTGTTGACGACCTTGCCGGAGACGAGCACGTCCTTCTGGAACAACTCCACCTTGACGACCACGTCGAGAGGCGTCCCGGTCAAGCCGGCGCCGACCGCAGCGTCTTCGAGGCGCGACCGGACCTTGGCGCTTTCGACCCAACCCGCGTGACTATCCCACTCGACGCGCACATAGCCGGGAATGCGTTTGACCTCGAACAACCGATCTTTCTTGTTTAATTTGACGATAATGTCGGTTTCGGCGGTCGGCTCTTTCGTCGCCGCGACGCCGTCGCTCACCGGATACACGAAATTGAGAACGGCCGGCGCGTCCGTGCTCTGCTGCAGCGCGAAGGAACCGGAGAGGCTCAGGATCATCAAAATGAAAAAGGCGACGACCAAAATGATCAGCGCCGCGATCAACACATAGCTGGACTTCTTTAGGCGGGCCAGATCGGCGTCCAGATCGAAATCCTGGTTCGCCGCGTCGTTCTTCTTCGCCTTCTGTTCCAAACCGCCGCCTTCTTTGGTCGCCATTTGCCCCCCCTTATTCTGGCCTCAGTTTGGCTCCTTGGTTATGTGCCGCTCTTTGGTCGAGCGATAATCCTTGATGGCGCCCAGAAGCGCGTCCTTATTCCCATCGCTCGTCTTGGCTATTTCGGCGGAAAGCTTGTCGAGAAAAGCGATGTCTTCCTGAACGCGGCCTCGCAGCGCGTCCAGCGCGAGATTGAAAACGCCCGCCGTGTTTTGAAATTCGTCGCCGTGCCGCAGGCGAACCACGGACGTGTAGTCGCCGCGTTGAACCAGTTGCAGATTCCGGCCGAAATTGAACATCGGCCCCACGATCTTGTTGCTGAACCGCAGACCGAGATACGCAACGCCGATGAGGATCAAAATCATCGACAACAACAACGACACCAATAACGGCAACGCCCCCGCCTTGCCGTGGGAGGCGAAGAACACGACCATCAGCACGAGCACTAGAATGACGAGGGCGAACGCCACCAACAACTGAATCAGGTGGCCCTGGGTTTGTTTGTCGACGAGCAGTTTCTTGCGCCGATTCGCCGCCCCCGCAATTTGGTCCGTCATGTCCCACTCCTTAACGTCACAGCGAGCGGCCAGACGGCCGGCGCCAGAAGAAATAGAACCACTAGGTCGCCGTGCGCATGACCATCAGGCGAAACTTATCGAAGGAAATTTTCTGCTCCTCCGTCCCGCCAGCGGCCTGACCGGCGGAATACAAAACCTGCATGATCACGTGGTACGGCGTATCCTTGTCGGCCAAAATCGTCAGATTCCCCTGAAACTTAAATCTCTCGCCCAGTTTCTCCAACCGTAATTGCCGATTGGCCTCCTTGGTGACGACTTCTTTCAGATTGGGAATCAAGTACCCAGTGGGTCTTTCGGCATTGACGTCGAGATATTTGTCGGGAATAACGCCGTTGGCCAATTCGGCGACGCGCGTGCCCTCGACGACGACTTCTTGCTTGGTGATGAAAATCTTCACGGCTTCGATCGGCGTATTTTGCGTCGAAGAATAGGGCAGCGACAGTGCGTCGGAACCGGACACCGAAAACGATGAGAACGAAACGCTCTTCAACAGAAAAACGAGGATAATGGTCATCATGTCCATCATCGCGACGATGTTGAGGTAGGTGATCTCCTCGGCGGCGCGCTTGGCCTGATTGACCTTGCGCCGGCGCTTGCGCACCATTTGCAGCGCGGCGAAGAAATCCGGGGCGTCCGGTTCGCCGTTTCCGCCTATCCCTCGGTCATTGACCATATCTGAATTCCCCCGCCAAGCTCACGACTTTACGTCACTTCAAGCCCGGCGATAACTTGACGTTGTCGAACAAGATCCGGTCGTCCTTGTTGCGCACCGCGTCCATCGTCTTGACGAGCACTTCGTAGCGAATGTTTGGTTCCGCGGCGATAATGACTTGGTGTTCCGTCGGATACATGTCTTTGATTTCGAGCGCTTTTTGCGTCAGTGCCGCGTAATCGTGGTCGCCGTCGGGCCGATTCGTAATCGGCGGCAACACGCCGCCGATCCCGGCGATCGTATAATCGTTTGTCGTGATGAAAACGGTCAGCGTCAGTTGCGGCTTCCCCTCGTCTGGTTGTTGGTTTTTCGCCTCCTGCCCTTGGCCGCTCGCAGGCGGGAAGATGCTGAGGATGCCGAGGGGCAGAAACGCCGACATGGCGACAAGCATGAAAATAATCAAGTTGACCATGACGTCGAGGTACGGAACGAGGTTCAATTCTTCCATGGAATGGAAAAGCGGGAGTTTCTTGGAGGCTCGCCGTATGAGCAGGGCCGCGGCCTGCTTGTCGTCCAGTTGGCGGCCCGGTCGTTGCGAAGTCGGTTTCATCGGTCCTCTATTTCCTTAGACAACTGCCAGCGGCCGTTTGTTCCGCTTTACTTCTTGTCGGCCGTGTGCTGTTGAACCAGGTAATTCTCGAGCGTCACCGCGCTCATTTCGAGATCGTGGACCAATTTCTTGCTGATGCCGGACAGCAGCAAATGGCCGATCATGCAGAACACGGCGATAGTCAAGCCAACCGCCGTGTTGTACAACGCTTCGGAAATGCCGCGCGCCAAGAAGGTTGTCTTTTGTTCGGGACTGATCGACGCCAAGCCGCTGAATGACCGGATCAGACCGAAGATGGTGCCGATCAAGCCGATCAGCGTGGCGATGTTCGCCAGCGACCAAAGGTTGGCCACGCGCTTTTCCAACGCCGGCGTGACGCGCATCAACTCTTCGTCGATCGACGTCGAGATTTCCATCGAACCGCGGTTCGCCTTCAGCAGGCCGGCGCGGCAGACTTTCGCCACGGCCAGTTTCGTGGACTCGCAATACTTGAGGGCCCGCTCCAACTGGTTATTTTTGACCAGGTTGAGAATGGCGCGCAGGAAATTCTCGGTGTTGACCCGGTATTGGCTGAAGAGGACGACGCCGCGTTCGATGATCGTCGCGATAACGACCATCGAAACGACCAGGTTAATGTAGATCGGCGGCCCGCCATGTTGAAAAATATTGGCCAAATTATTCATCGCATCCCTCTTCCTCAATAGTTACGGGTTCGTTTTCCGGTTCCGGTTCTTTCGTTCGGCGCCGCACGATTTCGGACTCGCGATCAACGCCGTATTGATTTTTCAACGCCACACACGTTTCCCGCGCCCTAACCGAGTACACGATTCAGGGCGGTTAATTTAGAGAAACCAGTTTGAAAGTCAAGTCGAATTCGAACGGACCGCACGGGAACAACACTCTTTTCTTGGCCTGCGACGCCAACGCCCCGATGCATTGTGCATCGAAAGCAAACGACATGCAAGAGGATTTTCGCAACCAATTAACATTGTCGCGAACGCCCGACTGGCATTGGGCTTTCGGCGGTCCGCCCGTCGCCGCGACGCCATCGCGCCCTCGTCGCGGGCGGCAAACGAATCGCTCAAGATGGGATTGACAGGCCGCTTCAAACCCCTATAATCCGCCGCGAACTGAGCCCGTTCCGTGAGTCTTTTCGGCAGCGCAGGGAGTTCGCTCTGGTCCGCAAACACACGATGATTGTCGGGGACGCCGAGTCCCGCCAACCGCGCGGCCTTCCTGTTTCGTTTTTCAAGACGTATGAACACCACCCTAACAGCGAGAGGGATTTGCAGTCATGAGCGGCAACAACGGTTCTGCGCCGAAGCTCAATCGCGTCGTAGTTTCGGTCAAGCAAGTGCCGGACACCACGCAAGTCAAGGTCGACCCGGTCACGGGCACCCTGGTTCGCGAGGGCGTTCCATTCATTATTAACCCGTTCGACATTCACGCGGTCGAGGAAGCGCTGCGCCTGAAAGACAAGTACGGCTGCAAAGTGACGGCACTCACCATGGGGCCGCCGAACTCGGTCGCCACGTTGCGCAAGTGCCTCGCGCTGGGCGTGGACGATGCCGTGTTGATTTCGGACCGCGCGTTCGGCGGCGCGGACACGCTGGCCACCAGCTTCGTGCTGTCCGAGGCGATCCGGCGGATCGAACGCGAGTTCGGCCGCGTCGACCTGATCGTTTGCGGCAAGCAGACCATCGACGGCGACACCGCGCAGGTCGGCCCCGGCATGGCCGTGCGCCTGCGGTACAGCCTGCTCACGCTGGTCGACCAGATTTTCGAAGTCGACACCGCGGAGCGGACGATCAAGGTCCGCCGCAAGCTCGAAGGCCGCAAGGAAGTCGTGCTGGCGAAACTGCCCGCGCTGATGACGCTCGTACGCGAAATCAACGAGCCGCGCTATCCGGCCGTGCCGCGGCGGCTCGAGGCCGAGAGCCTGCCGATCGCCGTGTGGGACAACAAGTTCCTCGGCCTGCCGATCGAACAGCTCGGCCTGAAGGGCTCGCCGACCAATGTCAAGAAGATTTTCGCACCGACGCGCGCCGTCGGCGAAATCGTCGGCGACGGCGAGAACGACCCGGCCGGGGCCGTGCAGACGCTGATCCGCAAACTGGTCGAAAAAGACTTGATTTCGTTTTCCAACTAGGCCCATCGGCCGCCGTCCGATCGCGGGCGGCGGGCGAGGCCGCGGAGGCCCGATACCATGACCGAAACCACCGAACCCAAAGCGAAGAAGCCCAAGCGGCCGCGCGGCAAAGCCCGGCTGATTGTCGGCAAGTGCATTGCCTGCGGCGCGCGTTGCGAGGCCGAGTGCCCGACCGATGCGGTCCTCATGAACGCCAAGGGCGAGCCGGTCATCGACCTCGAGAAGTGCATTGCCTGCAAGAAGTGCATCAATATTTGCCCCGCCGGGGCGATCGAGATTTATTACACGCCCGAAGAGCTGGCCATCCTCGCCGAGATGGAAAAACAAGGCCTGCTCAAGGACGCCAAGCCGAAGGCGCCGACCGGGCCGGCCGCCGACGCCAGCTATCGCGGCGTCTGGGTCTTCGTCGAACAGCAGGACGGCTGCGCGGCGACCGTCAGTTGGGAACTGCTCGGCGTCGGCGCGACGCTGGCGAAGGATCTCGACGTCGAACTGTGCGCCTTCATCCTGGGCGACCAGGTCGACCACCTGGCGCCGGAGGCTTTTGCGCACGGCGCGACGAAAGTCTATGTGGTCGACAGCCCGCTGCTGCACAACTACCGCACGGAGCCGTACCTTAAAGGTTGCGTCGATCTGGTCCGCAAATACAAACCGGAAGTGGTGCTGATGGGCGCGACCGGCCTCGGCCGCGACCTCGCCGGCGCCGTGGCCACCGAGCTGCGGACGGGCCTGACCGCCGACTGCACCGGGTTGACGATCGACAAAGAGCAGCGCCTGCTCGAACAGACGCGCCCCGCATTCGGCGGCAACATCATGGCGACGATTCTGACCCGCACGCACCGGCCGCAAATGGCCTCGGTGCGGCCGCACGTGATGCCCAAGCCCGAGGCCGTGCCGGGCGCGACGGGCGAAATCATTCACGAACCGCTCGAGATGAAAGAGGAAGACATCAAGGTCAAAGTGCTCGAGGTGATTCACGACGAGCACGCGGCCGATCACATCGACATCGGCGGCGCCGAAGTGCTCGTCTCCGGCGGGCGCGGCATGCAGGGCCCCGAGAATTACACGATTTTGCAGGAGCTGGCCAACACGCTGGGCGGCACGATTTCGTCGTCGCGCGCGGCGGTGGACGCCGGTTGGATCCCCTACGAGCGGCAGGTTGGCCAGACCGGCAAGACGGTGCGGCCGAAGATTTACATCGCCTGCGGCATTTCGGGCGCGATCCAGCACCTGGTCGGCATGCAGGATGCGAATCTGATCATCGCCATCAACCGCGACCGCGATGCGCCGATTTTCGAGGTCGCGCATTACGGGATCGTCGGCGATTTGTTCCAGATCGTTCCGTTGCTGACGAAGAAATTTGCGGAAATGGCCAAGGGTCCTTGTGAACTGTAGGCGCCAACGAGGGAAAAAACGCCATGTCACCTATTGAAACCACGGTTTTCGCGGTCGTTTTGACCGCTGCGGTCATTGCCTTCTTGTCGTCGGCCTGGCGGCTGGTGCGGCTGGTCCGCCTCGGCCGGCCGGACCTGCGGCTGCGCGGCGAACTGGTCCGCCGGTTCGGCACCATGATCGAGTTCGCCTTCGGCCAGAAGCGCGTGCGCGCCGAATTGTTCGGCTACAACCACTTCTTTCTGTTCTGGGGCTTCGTGATCCTGTTTCTGGCCAACGCCGAATTCGTGATCAGCGGCCTGTTTCCGCAGGTGAACTTCCACCTGCTCGGCGGGTTCCTCTACGGCGTGCTGACGTTCGCGTTCGACGCGGTCAGCCTCGTGGTGCTGGTCTGCGTGGCCATCGCCTACTACCGTCGCCTGGTGCTCAAGCCGGCGTACATCGAATACAACAGCCGCGACGGCTATTTCGTGCTGGGCCTGGTCGGCGGCCTGATGCTGGCCTTTTACGGCATGCACGGCGGCGAGATCGCCCAGGCGGGCTCGCAGGGCTCGATCATGCCGGTCAGCGCTTTCGTCGTCGCGCCGCTCCTGCGGGCCGTGTTCGGCTCGCATCTCCACGCGTTGCACGTCGCGACCCGCGGCTTCTGGTGGCTGCACGCGTTCATCTTCCTCGGGTTTCTCAATTACTTGCCGTACAGCAAGCACATGCACATTCTGACCTCGATTCCCAACGTCTTTTCCCGCGCGTGGGATCCGATCGCGACCGTTCCGCGCGAAGAGTTCGCGCCGGACAAGCAATACGGCGTCTCGGTCGTCGATCAGTTCACCTGGAAAGACCTGCTGGATTTCACGGCTTGCACCGAGTGCGGCCGCTGCAATGCGAATTGCCCGGCGACGCAGACCAACAAGCATCTCAATCCGCGCTACGTCATTCACGACGGCAAGGTCAATCTGCTCGCGAACGGCGACAAGCTCCGCTTCGGCAACCGCGACAACGGCCTGCAGCCGCTGATCGGCAAATCCGAGGAGATTGACGGCACGGTCGGCGAGGCCACGATTTGGGATTGCACGACCTGCGGCGCCTGCATGGCGAATTGCCCGGTGTTCATCGAGCACGTGCCGAAGATGATCAAGATGCGCCGCCACCTGGTGCAGAACCAGGCGAGCTTCCCGCACGAACTCAACGTCTTTTTCGACGCGATCGAGCAGCGGTCGAACCCGTGGGGCATCGCGCCCAGCGACCGCGCCAAATGGGCCAAAGAACTGGATGTGCCGCTCGTCGCCGACGGCCCGGTCGATTATTTGTTCTTCGTCGGCTGCGCCGGCGCGTTCGACGCGCGCAACAAAAAAGTGGCGATCGCGATGGTCAAAGCGTTGAAGGCGGCCGGCGTGTCGTTCGGCATTCTCGGGATCGAGGAAAAATGCTGCGGCGATTCGCTGCGCCGGCTGGGCAACGAGTTCGTGTTCGAACGGATGGCGAAGGAGAACGTCGAGTTGTTCAAGCAGCGCGGCGTCAAGAAGATCGTCACCTACTGCCCGCACTGCTTCACGACACTGAAGAACGACTACCAGCAATTCGGCTTGAACATCCCGGTCGTGCACCACACCGAACTGTTGACCGAGTTGCTGGCGCAGGGCCGGTTGAAGCTGAATCAGAGCGACGGCTTCGGCCGCGTGCTGTACCACGATTCGTGCTACCTCGGCCGCTACAACGGCATCTACCAGCAGCCGCGCGACATCCTCGAAAAGGTCACCGGCAAGAAGCCGTTGGAAATGGACCGGGCGCATGAAAAAAGCTTCTGCTGCGGCGCCGGCGGCGGCCGCATGTGGATGGAAGAAGACCCCGAAAACCGCATCAACGCCAATCGCGTCCGCGAAGCGCTGACGAAAAAGCCGGACGCGGTCGCCGTCGCCTGCCCCTATTGCATGACGATGTTCGAAGACGGCGTCAAAGACGAAAAAGTCGCGGATAAAGTGAAGGTGTTCGACATCGCCGAAATCGTCGCCGCAAAACTCGCCTGACGGTTCGTCGGGTTTGGCTCGCGCGGCCGGGCGGTTCGCCCGGCCGCTTTTTTAATCCGAAGTTCCCGGCCAAGAAACTAATAAGTGGCTGATTATTCAGGGAAAGTGCAGAAATCGGCGTTCCCGTTACTGGCTGCACCTGCAGCAATTCGTAGGCGTGTTGCTGCAAGGTCGCCGGTTCGGTCAACTGTTCGAAAGTCGGCGCATCGGACGCGGTCTCGATCCGGCAGCGATTGCGGCACTGGATGGCCTGCACGTTCAGCAACGTGTGGAAGCTGTGAACGGGCAGGCCGTCGGGCGTGCGCTTGGTCCATTTTTTTCGCTGGACGGAGGCCGATCCTTCGGCGGGCGCGACGGGATCGCGGACGCCCCGCAGTTCGGGCAATTCCTCATCTGCGAACAGCAACGGAGCCCAGGCGCGGCGCATGTGCCATTCGACGTAGTAGGCCACCCGGCGCAGGGCTTCGATCTTCTCGGCCGGCCGATGCGTGAGATTGGCGATGGTGCGTTTTCTGATCTTGCCGTCCTCGCGCCACGCTTCGCGCAGCAGGATGGCCGGCGGGGAATTACGATTGGGGGACTGTTTCGATGTACATGGTAACTAAATAGCACACATCGTCAATGAAATCGAG
>Ga0181520_10002282_pt1 | contig 36049 bp, 25 predicted proteins | sample PEATcosm2014_Bin_29_FD_132451 | JGI IMG/M metagenome (GOLD analysis project Ga0181520, IMG submission 132451) | Peatland microbial communities from MTU Mesocosm Facility, Houghton, MI, USA - PEATcosm2014_Bin02_30_metaG | ecosystem: Environmental > Terrestrial > Soil > Wetlands > Peat | place...
CATAGTCACCAGCGCCAGCCCTTCGGACTCAGCCTGCGCAATCAACATTCGGTCAAATGGATCTTTGTGAATTGGCGGCAGCCCTTGCAGCGCGGCAACGTGTCGCGGATGCAGCAGCAGAGGTGTGGCGGCCAGTTGCTCCAGCGCCTCAAACCACCAGACCCGCGGATCGCCTACATCCAATTTGCCCTTCATGCTCTTCAGCGTCACCTCCCAATACGAGAGGATGCTAAGGAAATTGCAACCTGTCAGAACTGCCTTGCGCGCCGCAGCCGTGAGCAACTCAGGACTTTCAAGCGCCCGGAGCGCTATGTGCGTGTCAAGCAAGTAGCCGCGAACTGGAGCTGATGGGTTCAACCGTTTCCGCCGACAAGTTCTTCCTCACCGAGTAGTTCTTCTTCGGTGATCGGATCATCCCAGCCAGGCAGCAGGCGAATCTTGCCCTTCATGCCACCCAGGCGTACCTTGCGACGTTCTGGAGGCGGCGGGGCAATCTGGGCGACTGGGCGCCCGTGGCGGGTGATAACCACCTGCTCACCGTCCGCAACAATTCGGATCAGATCTGTGAAACGGTTTTTAGCTTCCGCGATGCTGACATCCATGCTGAAATTATAGCCATAATTTATGGCTATAATCAAGCCTACCTGTCTATTCTCCGCTGAATGGACTCCCATCCACGGGCTTGAGCAATGTGGGGTCGTGCTCCGATGCAGCCTCGGAGCCGGACTGGCCTCTCTCATTCGCAGCCTTGTCCATGAATGTATTGAAGATCCGGTTTGGGTCGCCGGGGAGCAGATGATGCTCCTCCAACGCCAGCCGGACACGACGGCGGAACTCACGCACCGGCGCGTACTGTTTGGTGGGCAGCGTCTTGAAGAGTACCGGGAAGATCAGCTCTGAGCCTTTGATGGCATCCACACCCAGAATCTGCGGATCGGCAATAAACAGTTCTCGGAACTCTTCGCTGGAGCGAATCTCCATCGCAATGCCCTTGAGAAGCTCCAGCACCTGGTCGGGGTTGGCGGAGAAGTCCACGCTTACATTCACCGTGGCCAGCGAGTAGCCCACGCTCAGGTTGGCGACGGTCGTGATCTGCGAGTTGGGAACGATATAGAGCGTGCCGTCGGCGTCGCGCACCGTGGTCTTGCGCAGCGTCATCGCCGTCACCACCCCGCTCAGCCCGGCCAGCCGCACCGTATCGCCGACGTTGAACTGGTCCTCGATGAGGATGAGAATGCCGTTGAGCACGTCCTTGACGATGTTCTGCGCGGCCAGGCCGAGAGCGATTCCGGCGATTCCGGCTGAGGCCAGCAGCGGCGCCAGGTTCACTCCCAAAGCGTCCAGGAACTGCAATCCGGCAATCAGCCAGATAATTGCCAACCCGGTGGTACGCACCACCCCGGCCACCGTCTTTACCTGGGCAATATGGGCCGGCGTGGATGAGTGCCGCTCCGCCACACGCGTCATGTGAAACGTAATCAGGCGCAGCAGCCGCATCAGGATAAAGGCGACCAGCACCACCACAAACAGGTGCGGCAGTTTTGTGCGGGTGAACTCCTCGCCGTCGGCAGACCAATGGTCCAGCAAACGCCCCAGAAACCGTTCCTCGGCAAAGATACCCGTGCGCATGGCCAGCAAAAGAAGATAATACATTCCGAACTCCTGTTTATAGACTAGACTGTCTCAGTTGGCAAGATTGATACAATACTAAAAAGGTCCAATTTCCCCAGCCGTGCATCAAACAAGTATCGAGGAGTAAAGAGAATGGAAGCAGCAATTTCCAGTGCTCGGGAGACCGTGTCGGCAGGCTCAAGCCACTTCAGTTCCCAGCAGTTGGTCGAGGTCTATCGGCTGATGGTTCTCTCGCGCCGAGTGGACGACCGCGAAATCCTGCTCAAGCGCCAGCAGAAGACCTTCTTCCAAATCTCCGGCGCTGGACACGAGGCGCTGCTGGTGGGCGCGGCGCTGGCCCTTCGCCCCGGCTACGACTGGTTCTTCCCTTACTACCGCGACCGCGCGCTCTGCCTGACGCTCGGTGTTACGCCCACGGAGATGCTGCTGCAAGCCGTCGGCGCGGCCACGGACCCAGCCAGCGGCGGACGCCAGATGCCTACACATTGGAGCAGCCGTGATCTCAACATTGTCAGCACTTCCTCGGCCACTGCATCGCAGTTGCTCCATGCCGTCGGCTGCGCCGAGGCCGGTCGCTACTTCAGCCGGCATCCTGAAGCCGCTGCCTCTGCGTCTGGCGATTATCGCGCATTCCGCGAGGTGAAATTCCACGGCGATGAGGTCGTCTGGACCTCGCTCGGCGAAGGTTCCACCTCGCAAGGCGAGTTCTGGGAGGCGCTGAACACCGCCTCCAATCGCAAGCTGCCGGTGATCTTCTGCGTGGAAGACAACGGCTATGCCATCAGCACCCCGGTCGAGGTGAGTATGCCGGGGGGCAATATCTCGCGCCTGGTGGCCAACTTTCCCAACTTCTACTTCGCTGAAGTGGACGGCACCGACCCGGAGTCAAGCTTCCGCGCCGTTCAATCCGCCGCTGCTTACTGCCGCGCCGGACTCGGCCCCGCCTTTGTTCACGGTCACTGCATGAGGGCTTACTCACATTCCCTCTCCGATGACGACAAGCACTACCGTACCCAGGCGGAGAGAGAAGCCGATGCCCTGCGCGATCCAATTACTCGCCTTCGCACCCGGTTGATCGCCGAAGAAATCCTTACTGAAGAAGAACTTACCGCGCTTGAGCACTCTCTGGATCAGGAAGTTGCCGCGGCCGCCGAGCACGCTCTGGCCGCGCCATTGCCGCTGGTCTCCGGGATCACTCGGCACGTCTACTCCGAGGATCTTGATCCCACCCGCGCCGCCTTTGCCACCGAGCACGCTATTGCTGCCGACCCCAAACCCAAGACCATGGCCGACCTCATCAACGCCTGCCTGCACGACGAGATGCGCCGTGATCCGCGCATTGTCGTCTTCGGCGAAGACGTGGCCGACGCCAGCCGCGAAGAGGCGCTCACCGAGGTCAAGGGCAAGGGCGGCGTCTTCAAGCTCACCGCCGGCCTGCAAACCGAGTTCGGCTCCGAGCGCGTCTTTAACTCGCCGCTCGCCGAGGCCAACATCGTCGGACGCGCGCTGGGCTACGCCGTGCGCGGCATGAAGCCGGTGGTGGAAATTCAATTCTTTGATTACATTTGGCCAGCCATGCATCAGATTCACAATGAGTTATCTGTCTTGCGCTGGCGCTCGAATGGCGAGTGGGGCTGCCCGGCGGTGATTCGCGTGCCCATCGGCGGCTACCTGACCGGCGGCTCCATTTATCACTCGCAATCGGGTGAAAGCATCTTCACGCACATTCCCGGCTTGCGGGTCGTCTTCCCATCGAACGCCCTCGACGCCAACGGCCTGCTGCGCACTGCCATCCGCTCGGACGATCCGGTGCTCTTCCTGGAGCACAAGCGGCTCTACCGCGAGACGCACGACCGCGCGCCTTACCCCGGCCCCGACTTCGCCATTCCCTTTGGCAAAGCGCGCACCGTCCGCGCCGGCGCTGATCTGACCATTGTGACCTATGGCGCGCTGGTTCCGCGCAGCTTGCAAGCCGCTGAGCGCGCCCGCCGCGAGCATAATATCGATGTGGAGATTCTCGACCTGCGGACGCTCAATCCCTACGACTGGGAGGCCATCGCCGCTTCGGTCCGCAAGACCAGCCGCGTCATCGTCGTCCACGAAGATATGCTCAGTTGGGGCTATGGCGCGGAGATCGCCGCGCGCATCGGCGAAGAGCTCTTCGACTCGCTTGACGCACCCGTCCGCCGCATCGGCGCCATGGACACCTTCGTCGCCTACCAGCCCATCCTGGAAGACGCGATTCTGCCGCAACCGGAGACGATCCTCAAGGCAATTGTGGAGTTGAAGGCCTATTGAAAATCAACTTCTCTGGCCGGCGATCACTACCGCGCATCTGAAAACAGCTCCGGTTGTTCAATAACGGGTCTGGTCCCTGCTGGATGCTTGCGTCCTGGCGCGCCGATCAGGCCGACCACTTCAAGGGATTGAATGGCCTGACGGGGCAGATAGATACGTTGCGTGTTGGAGCGAGTGTCTGGAGGGGTAACCAGCAGACCCGTGCCTTCGATGAGTGAGCGGTCGTTGGCAGCCAAGCCTTCAATTTCTTCGCCGTCGGTGAGGGTCATGCGCATCCAGAGGCCCGGTGTGCGTGGGCGGATGGAGAAGCGTTTGTGGAGGAGGCGCTCCGGATTGGCCGAGTCCGCGGCGGGCAGGTCACGAACAAAGCAGACCCACTTGATCTGCTCCCAGGGGATGCAGAGAAGCTTTCCGCTCAGGTCCAGAATCTCCAGTTCAGCCGACTCTTGCCCGAAGCCGGCCGTCGTGTAACCGACGCACCAGTCGCGGGAGAACTTGCGCACGATCACCGGTTTACGCGAGGAGGCCATTGATCTGGATTGTCGCACAAAACTCCAATGGCTTGGTAATTCAATTTAGATTTGCAACCCTCCCGCAATGGTTTTGTTTCTTAAATCTGAAAGAGATTTTGGGCAATCCATTCATCGTTGGCCAGGTCTATTCCAGGAGCTGACTTTACCTGGCAACACACTATTTTGCAGAAAATTATTCGGCTGTCCGCTATCCTGAAACCGGATCAGCTCCTCGAAAGGGCTGGTTCTAAAGTAGAAAAAGCGGTGTACCCCACCCCCCCTAGACTGAAATGCGCGATTCCCTCCCGCCAGATACGAGTAAAACTCATAGAATCAATAATTAAACTTTGTTGAATGTTGCCTTACTAGTAACGAAAGACCCTCAAATTTGACCCTTTTTTCGTCCAAATGAAGCCGCTTTTTACCCCGAATTGCCGTTTTTCCGTAGATTTTGCACGCCTGAAATTCAGCCTCTGAAATGGCGCGCAGAGCAAGACCGCATAAGATCAGACAGTAATCTGGGGCGCGGAATTCCTCATGGGGATCTTTCCGCCAATCGCCATCTGGCCTTCGCTGGGTACGATTGCCACAACTTTGGCACTGAATCCGCCGATGGGAAAACCCTGCAAAACGGTCAGAGTGGCCCTAGCCAAATCAAGCTGCCTGTGTTATTGTACTGGATTGAAACCCTTGCTGGAGCTTGCTGTAAGACTAATACCATCAGTTACTTGGATGTTGAAAGTAACCAGCGGAAGAAGGATACGGAATGCCTGACTACATTTATCTTCTGGAAAACCGGCTCTCGGCCGATCAGCAGAGCGCGTTGCGCCATCTGCGCGAGGTTGCCCGCGAGGTGGGAACCATTCTTTTTCTCACCGGAGACGCAGTGCGGGAACTGACCAGCGGCCACTCGGTGCGGGCGCTGGAAGTCGCCGTGCATGGCAATGCGCTCAATCTCAAAATGAGCATTGAGCAGCGCGGGGCGAAGGTGTGGGGCGAGGATGAGGTCTCCGGCGCTCTCTACCTCTGTTTTCCGGGCACGGTGCGCGTGGATTTGGTCAGCACGCATCGCATTGAGTATCCAAAGCCGGGCAAGCCTGTTTATCACGCTGCCTCGATCCAGGAAGATTTGCGCCAGCGCGACTTCACCGTGAATGCGATGGCCATCTCACTGAATGAAGGTTCATTTGGCCTGCTGATGGACCCGACCAATGGCGCCGCAGATATCGAGACAGGGACGTTGCGGCTGGTTTCGAATTATGGATTTCTGGAAGAGCCGTCGCTGTTGATCCGGGCCACACGTTACCTGGCGCGTCTGGGCTGGGAGATGGATGCCAAGACTAAGACACGCTACGCAAACGCCAAGGAAGAAGGCGTGATCGAGTATCTTTCCCCACAAGCTCGCAGGCAGGAGCTGGAGCAGATTGGCCATGAAGAAGAAGGCTTGAAGATCATGCGCGCGCTGGAGGCCGAGGGATGGATGGAAGTTCTCTTTTCTGCCTGGACTTCAGCCAAGGCGGACGAAGAGGGGCTTACGGCGCTGCATGATCTGGCCGTCGAGTTGCTCTTGCAGGGGGTTCATGCCGATGTGTCAGCGGCGCAGATGCGCATGCTCACAGCCAAGCTGAGCACCAAGGATCTGGCGGCGCTGAAGAAGTTGATGCTGCGCCCCGGCTTTGTGGAGGAATGGAACAGCCTGGACATGTTGGCCGCTGGATTTGCCAAAGAGTTGTTGGCCAAGGAAAATGCCACGCCGTCCGTGAGCTACAAGCTTTTCTTGAGCTATGATCCAGAAGCGATTCTTTGGCTTGGATTCACCAGCAAGGATGAGGCGGTCAAGGAGCGCTTCAACCTCTTCCTCAAGGCTTGGCCTGAGGTGCGGCAGCGCATTCCGCACGCGTTGATGCAAGAGATGCGCATCACCGCGGAGTTGCCTGCTTATAACGAGATTGTTCAAGCTATCTTCTTGGAACTGCTGGATGGAAAGCTTGGGACAACGGATGAGTTGCGCGCTTTCCTGGAGCCGTATTCGCCCCCCGCTCCGCCGCCCAAGGAGACGATCAAGCGTCCCCGCGCCAAACGCGGAGAGCTCAAGATAAAGGATGACTCCTTTGACGAAGATGAAGAAGAATCGGATGAGGATTTGGACGATGAGGAGGATCTGGACGACATAGGCGGAGAGGATGATGATCTTGATCTTGGCTTGCATTTACCCAAGGTGGATCTGGATATCGATCTGTTGGATGAATCCGATTCTGCCACCGTTGCGACTGAGGACGATATAGAGGAGGAGGACGAGGAGGAGCAAACAAAGCCAGTGCCCAAGACGGAGGCCACCAAACGCGCCACCAAGCCACCTGCCAAGAACAAAGTCCCCCCTGCGCTGCCGGAAACAAAGAGCGAGCTTGTGCCTGCGCCAAAGGCGAAAAAAGAGCAGGAGTCAAAATTCGTGGCCGCAAATCCAGTGCCTGGAGCTGCCAAAAAGATATCTCCCTCCGATAAGCCGACAGGTAAGAATGAGCCAACTGCAAAGTCTCCGCAGAAATCCTCCTCAAAGGGGACCAAAGCTTCCTTGCCCGCCAAGAGTGACTCTCTTCCCTCGCCGGCTCGCAAATCCGGGTTGGCCGACAAGCCTTTGGCGCCCCCCGACAAAAAGCCTGCGCCCAAGCCTGGGAAAAATCGTTAGGTATATTTTTGGTACTCAATTGCAATAAGTGTTAGACAATTGTAATAATGGTTGCATCATCGCAATAACGATTTACTTCTTTCGAAAGTGAGAGAGGAAGCGTGGGGGGCGTCTGCGCTGGTTGCCGGCGGGAATGCTTTCGTTTTTGCGAGTTACACGGTTTTGCGCTGCCGCCATTTTTCTAACGGGCTGCGCTTTTTTTCGGCTGGCATGGAATGGGGTTTTCGGCCAGCGGACGAATAGCCTCTGGTTTGCTGTCAGGGATTGTTTGGAGATGATAGTCAGAGTGCAGTCGGCGAATCAATTTTCGCGGAATATCGGGATACGAAGGACAGTTGCAAGCTGCAGGGGGCGGTAATCCGGTGAATTCAGACTCTACACTTATTCTCGATGAGCACGCAGACTCCCTTGTCGTCGAGGGGCTGTCGATTGCTCTGATTGGCCCCGATGAAGAGCGGCGCAAGGCTGCATCCAATGTGCTTTCCAAGTGTAAAAGCGGCAGAATCCGCGAGTTTTCCACCTATCCGCCTAGTTTGAGTGATGTGCCCAAACTTCTGGAACAGCATTACGACGTTATTGTTATCGATTTGGACAGCCGTCCTGAATACGCGCTGGAACTGGTGGAAAACGTCTGCGCCCATGGCACGGCGACGGTAATGGTTTATTCGGTGAAGGCCGACTCGGACCAACTGGTGCGCTGCATGAGAGCCGGCGCGCGCGAGTTCCTAACCCTGCCATTTGTTGAAAACGTTGTGAACGAGGCTCTGGTCAGGGCCGCGACCAGGCGTCCTTCCACTTCACCTTCGCAGAAGAAGGCGGGTGGCCGATTGATGGTCTTTCTGGGTGCCAAGGGCGGAGACGGCGTGACCACGCTGGCCTGCAACTTTGCCGTTTCCATGGCCAAAGAGTCGGGCCAAAGCACGCTGTTGATCGATCTGGATCTGCCGCTGGGCGATGCCGCGTTGAACCTGGGTGTGGTGGCCGAATACTCGACGATCAACGCGCTGCAGAATGCCGCTCGATTGGACTCGGCCTTCCTCTCCAAGTTGCTGGTCAAGCATAGTTCGGGAGTGTACGTGCTTGCTGCTCCCGGTAAATTCCCACAATTTGACGCATCTCATGACGCCATTGATAAGCTGATCAGCGTGGCTCGGCAAGACTTTGACAATGTGGTCATTGATATGGGCTCCCGGCTGGACCTGATGAGCACGAGCCTCTTCAAGGATGGCTCCACGGTCTACTTGGTGATTCAAGCCGGCATCGCCGGGCTGCGCAATTCGAATCGATTGATTTCGCAATACTTTGCCACTGGTGTTCCCAAGCTGGAGATAGTGCTCAACCGCTTTCAGTCGCGCACATTGGGAGTGGCGGAAGATCAGATTGCCAAGGCTCTCACGCGTCCGGCGCAGTGGAAGATTCCCAACGACTATGCCGCTGTGCGGCGTATGCAACATACAGCAGTCCCTCTGGCCCTGGAGGACTCGCCCATCTCCCGGCTCATTCGGAAGATGGCCCGCGCCGCCTGTGGGTTGCCTCCCATTCCGGAGAAGGGCTTCGCGGAAAAAACTTCGGGCTTCAGCCTCAAGAATCTTGGTCGCAGCTTCACGTCGAAAATTTCTTCTTCCGAGGAGCCGCCGAAGGTTTCAGTGCCGGAAGCCGCGCCCGTCGCTGAGAAGGTTGCTGCCCCAACTTCCATTGCTCCAGTCGCGGTTGCTCCGGCAGATGCCCCTGCGAGTCATACCGTGGATGCGAGCCCCGTGACCACAACTGCATCCCAGACAGTGGTCGAGGATCAACCACACTCATCCCCAGCGGAATCTACCGAAGCAGTTTCTACGAAGGTGGACGATTCTCCTCAAACTATCGCCCCTGCTCCGCCGGCCGAGCCAGAGACGCGCAGCTATCGTGGTGCCACGTATGTGAAGGGCGCGGATGGAAAGTGGTATCTACAGAAGGCTCAAGTCGGCACAGAGAGCGCTGCGGTGGAAGAGTCTGAGAAACCGCAGACTCCAGTGATTGTCTGGTCTGCACCGACGCCGATTTTATACGGAGCAAAGCTGAGCGCTGCTCAGTTGAATGCCACATCCTCGGTTCCTGGAAGTTTTGTTTATGCTCCGACCGAAGGCGAGATACTGGCGGCAGGTGAGCATACGCTTACGGTAGCCTTCACGCCGGAAGATACCAAGGCATATACAGCGGCTGAGGCCACGGTGGCTTTGACCGTCACCAAGGCGGTTCCGACCATCACATGGGCCGCTCCAGCAACCATCACATACGGTGTGGCGCTGGACGGATCACAGTTGAATGCCACGGCTTCGGTCCCCGGCGAATTTGTTTATACTCCCGCCGCCGGTGAGGTGCTGGCCGCAGGCGGGCATACGCTCTCTGTGTCTTTCACCCCGATTGACGCGGTCTCTTATGAGTCGGCCACAGCCACCGCTCAGATTATCGTGAACAAGGCAGTTGTGGCCATCACCTGGGCCACTCCCGCGCCCATCACGTATGGTGCGGCGCTGGACAGCTCGCAGTTGAATGCCACGGCTCCAGTTCCCGGCGAGTTCGTCTACGCTCCTGCCGCCGGTGAGGTGCTGGCTGCGGGTGAGCATACACTCTCTGTATCTTTCACTCCGGTTGACACAGTCTCTTATGAGCCGGCTTCGGCGACCGTTCAAATTAACGTGGCCAAGGCGGCTCCGGCCATCACCTGGGAGACTCCTATAGCGATTGCATTTGGTGCGGCGCTGGGTGATAGCCAATTGAATGCCACTTCCTCGGTTCCCGGCGAATTCGTCTACACGCCTGCCGCCGGTGAGGTGTTGCCAACTGGAATACATACACTATGCGCCTCTTTCCGGCCTTTTGATGCCTCCAACCATTTGGGTGCCGAAGCCTCTGTACCACTTACCGTGGCCAAGGCAACCCCGATCGTTCTATGGCCGGTTCCAGAGGCTATTGCAGAAAATATCGCCCTTGGTGCCGATCAACTGAACGCCACGGCACTGGTCGAAGGAAGCTTCGAATATTCACCCGGCGCGGGAGTGCTGCTGCCGGCAGGTGTGCATACCCTTTCGGTCACCTTTACCCCTAAGGCTGCCGAAGAGTACAACACCGTTCAGTCTTCCGTCCTGTTGACGGTTACCGAGGTTGTGCCGGAGATTGAAGCGCCCACTCCTGCTGAAGAGAGCGATGCTATCACTTCTCCGCTCGAAGCGGCCTCCGAGCCGTCTTCCGTTGCGGAAGAGGAGCCCGACGTTTCATCCGTTGAGTTGGATGAGCCCTCTGAAGACGCTACAGCCGAAACGGACGAACAAATTGAAGTTGTGCCGGATGTCGAATCAGCCATCGAACCGGTTACAGAAATGCTTGCCGAGCCGGTTATAGAGGCGGTTGAAGTCTCTCTGCCGGAGGCGCCCGCGGAAACCGCTGTTGAAGCTGAGACCGCCTCTCCGGACGAGTCTCTCAGCACCCAGGTTGAAGAGCCCGTTTTTGAGTCAATGGTGGAGACGGTTGAATCAACCCCGGAAGAGGAGGCTACTGAAACTCCTATAGAGTCTGATGCGGGTTCCATGGCCGACCTTATCAACGAGCCGGAGATTGAACAAGTCTCCGATACGGCCGTTGAAGATGTCGAGCCGGTTTGTGAGCAAGTTGCCTCCGTGTCGGATGAGAATTCGGTCGCCGAGGCTGACGCCGCGCTTGACGCTGAAGTTTCTGCCGAGCCGGTTGCCGAACAGGATGAGTTGCCTCCGGTCGCGGCTCCTGTCGAAGTGCCTGCAATTCCAGCGGCTGAGTCAAATGCGGCGCCATTGGAGGCTGGGCACGAGCTTCCGGAGCAGGCTTTGGTCAAGATTCCACCGCCTAAGTTTACCTTCGAGGCTGGATCGGGGCTCAATCTGATGGGTACAGCCGTCTTTCCTGACGGCACAACAATTTATTTAGTGATGCAGCCGGGAAGCGGCGGGCACGTAGACTCGCAAAAACTGGTTTCGCAGTTCCTCTCCGGCGGAGAGCTCAAGCCGGAGATTGTGATCAACCGCTACGAGCCACGCCCCCAGGACGAAGAAAACGAGCAGGCCGAAGCGGAGTTTGATCAGGCCAGGGATTTGCCGGTCGCACCACAAATGGATGCAGCGGTCCGGCCAGCCTCCGTTCCTGAGAAGAAGAAGAGTTTCCTGAAAGGGTTGCGGCAGAGTCTTTGGGCAAAAGTCACCGCCAGCGAAAAACTGGAGACGTTCACGCAATTGGGCTTGAAGCAACGGCCTGAAGCTGAGGCTCCGGCTCCATTTGCTGCAACAGCAGAGGTTCGCGTCCACTCTGGATTTGTCGCTTCCGCCGCGCCGATAGCTGCGGAGGAAGCCCAGACGCCCGCCCGCGTCGCAGAGACCGAGGATTTGCGTCCGGTGGAAGCATATCGTGCTCCGGAACCTGAAGTGGAAACTCGCACCTATCAGGGCGCTACCTACGTGAAAGGCTCGGATGGCAAATGGCATTTGCAACAACAGCCAAGTCGGGCCGTGCAGAGAGAGGTTACGCCCGCCGTGGCTCCGGCTCCGGTAGTGGCTCCCGCAGCAGAACCGGAAGAGGATAGAAGCGCTTGGACTGCCGCTGAACTCAGACCCGAAGAGCAGAGCGCGCCTGCCGAGGCGGCTTCAATGCCCAACGAGCAAGCAGCGGCTTTTGCAAATCCGACTCTTTCAGTTGAGGTTCCTGCGGCGATTGAACCCCTTGCAATTGAGCCGCAAGCCATCGATGCCGAAGCTCCCGCACTTTCGGCAGAGGATCAAGTTCCTGTAGGGGTTGTACTCCCATCGAATTCAGTGGAGACGGCTGTTTCGCTTTCCGCAGTGCCGCCTGAGACTGAAGTTGAAGTCGATGCACAGCGTGAGGTGGTCGAAGTTGCTCCCGAACCGCTCAGCGAGAAAGCTGTTCCTGTGTCGGTTGAAGAGGGATTATCACTTCAAGCGGAAGAGCCGGCACCTTCCTCCGCTCCCGACGTCAAGCCTCCGGCCAGAGGCGCAGCCAAGGCCAAGCCTGCGGTGAAAACGAAGGCAACAGCCCCGGTCAAACCTACCGTCAAGGCAAAGAAAGCGGCAAAGTCTCAACCCAAGCCCGCTGCCAAGGCCAAGAAGGTCGTAAAGGCTCCGGCCAAATCAATCGCCAAGGGTAAGAAGCCGACCAAGGGACAGGCCAAACCTGCACCCAAAGCTGTTGCCAAAAGCAAGAAGAGTGGGAAGGCTCCGGTAAAAGCTACTGCCAAGAGCAAGAAAGCTGTAAAGGCTCCAGTAAAGGCTATTGCCAAAGCCAGCAAATCGGTCAGGAGTTTGCCCAAGAAGGCGGTAAAGGTCGCTGCCAAGGCCAAGAAGCCAGTAAGAGCCGGGAATAAAGCTCAAGTGAAAACAGGCACCAAGAAGGCGGTTAAAGCATCCGCCAAGCCCGTGGCAAAAAAGAAGGCTGCGAAGACTCCTGTGCGTAAACCGGCTCATAAACGTTAGATTCTGCTTGACCGGACGATGCTGATCGAAGATCCAGCTTGGCGTTCTCAAGAGATTTTTTTGTTCTTGGCCGCTTCGACAGAAAGGCATTTAATCTTTTCAATATGAAAACTGACCCGGTCGAAGAGTGGCGCAGGCTCTCGCAACACTACCGCGAGATGAGCGACGAGGAGTTATACGAGCTGGAGAGTGAGATAGCCGGCCTCACGGAGACAGCACAACAGGTTCTCCGCGAGGAGATGAGGGCGCGCAAGCTGAAAGTTCCACGCTGGGATTTGGCCAGCGAAGCACCGATGATTGTGGAAGATGCGAAAGAAGCCGAGGAGGACGACGGTCGGCCGCGTGAGTTCACCTGGAAGACGGTGCTGTGTGAGTGCAACCAACCAACCGAGGCATGGCAGCTTCATGAAGCATTGGGGCGGTCAGGGATTGAGAGCTGGGTCGAGGGGCCTGGTACTCCTTTCGGGCACAATCTGAACTATCCGCGCGTGCTGGTAGCTGCCGATCAACTGGAGCAGGCGCGGGAGATTGCCGCTCGGCCGATTCCGCAAGAGATCATCGACGAGTTCAATGAGCCAGATGAGGAGTACACGCCGCCGGTCTGCCCTCAATGCGGCGCGGAAGATCCGACGCTGGAGGGCGCCGAACCGGTCAATAGCTGGCTCTGCGAGAGCTGTGGAGCGCAGTGGAACGATCCGCTTCCATCGGATGCGAAGTAGCAAAAAGCTCTTAATCTAGTCCATCAAGAATCAAGATCCACGATGTGGCCCATCTTTTCCTGTTTGGTGCGCACATACTCCGCAAAGCTCTCCTGCGGCTCAACCTCGGCGGAGACGCGCTCGGCAACCGTAATCCCGGCCGACTCCAACGCGCTCACCTTCTCCGGATTGTTGGTGATCAGGCGGACCGAGGAGACGCCCAGCAACTTGAGCACCTCTGCCGGCAACTCGTAGGCGCGGCAGTCGGCTGCAAAGCCCAACTCTACGTTGGCCTCAACGGTGTCCCTTCCCTGGTCCTGCAACTCGTAGGCGCGCAACTTGGCCATCAGGCCAATGCCTCGCCCCTCCTGCTGCTCATAGAGCAAAATGCCCGCGCCCGCGGCGGAGATCTGGCGCATGGCCAGTTCCAGTTGCAGCCGACAATCGCAGCGCAGCGAGCCAAAGACATCGCCGGTAAGGCATTGCGAATGAATGCGCACAAGCGGGGGTGTGGAGTGAATGTCACCCATCACCAGCGCCACCAGCCCTTCGACCTGGCCGTTCTTAAGCTCGTAGGCGCTGACTCCATCTCCCGGCGCGGCCTCGGCGCAAGGGCGCGGCGCGCTCAGCACACCCTCAAAGCCCAAAATGCGGAAGGCCCCCCAGCGGGTGGGAAACTCCGCCTCGGCAATCTTCTTCACGCTCTCAAATCCCATGCTTCCATTTTACTTTGTGCGGGTATGCAACTGTCTCAGAGGTTGAGGAAAGTGTTTGGCGCGGCTTTCGCCCGTTGCCAATTTCGCCTGAACGACCTCGTCGGTGAGGCAGGTTTGAGACTTCCAATCTCTTTGCCTTATCTCAGGACAGTAAAGTGCCTCAAATCTGGACAAGTTTGATTTCACGTTGCGGCTCGGCACGCGCCTCGCCGCCGGAGAGCATCTTGCCCGAATCTCCTATTCATCAGGCCTACGCCCAGAACTTCCACTGTATTGGGTCGGCCTGCGAAGATACCTGCTGCCAGGGCTGGGGCGTGCCCATAGATCAAGCAACCTATCAGAAATATCAGCAGCTTCCAACCAGCCAGTTACGCGTCTTAATTGACTCGAGCATTCTCACCATGCCGGAGGGGAGCAAATCCAGCAGCTTCGCCAAGATCCGTATGGACGGCGCCAACCAATGCCCCATGCTCAGCGCCGACCGTCTCTGCCGGATTCAATTGGAGTTGGGAGAAAGCTATCTCTCAGACGTTTGCGCGACCTATCCACGCGTTATCCAGGAGACGGACGGCATTCGGGAGACTGCGCTCACGCTCTCCTGCCCGGAGGCGGCGCGATTGGTCCTTCTCGACCCGGAGCTGCTGGCGCGAGAGCTGCAATCCACAGCCGAACGCATTGGAGCTGTGCGTGCAGATGCCGATGCTGCCGACAATTCCTCCGCGCTTACTCCTCATTTCTGGCCAATTCGTCAGGGCGTTCTGGCGCTGATCGCCAACCGCAGCTATCCTTTGTGGCAGAGGCTGTTTTTGTTGGGAGTTCTTTGCCGCCGCCTGGATGCAATTGCCAAAGGAGAATTGAACCGGGATATCGCAGGGTATCTTGCCGATTTTGCAACGGCTGTAGCCACGGGAACTCTGCGAACGGCGATGGAGGCGCTTCCGTTGGATCGCGCGTCCCAATTGGACGTGGTGCTGCGGCTGGCGGGAATGTTGCTGCATCGCTCCAACGTCAGGCCTCGGTTTGTGGAGTGCATTCATGCATTTACAACCGGTATCGGCAACGGACCTGAGGCAACGCTGGAGAGCCTGACCGATGACTATATCCGAGCGCACGACCGGTACTTCGCCCCTTTTTTTGAGCATCATCCGCACATTATGGAGAATTATTTGGCGAACACCATCCTGCGTTGCCGGTTTCCCTTTGGAAAGGAAGGCGCATCGTCCACCATGGAACGGGAGTACGCTCTGCTGACCGCGCAGTTTGCGCTCTTGAAGGGCTTTCTGATTGGCGTGGCAGGCTTCCACCGCGAAGCGTTTTCCGCGGAGCACGTAGTCCACACGGTTCAATCCACCAGCAAGCACTTTGAGCATCACCCGGAGTTCCTTGAGCTGACCTATGACCTACTGCGCGAGAGTCAGATGGATGGAGCGCGAGGTCTGGCGATTCTGCTCAGGAATTCGGGACCGATGGCTCCCAAACCGCCTCAGACCGAGATTCACGCCCCTGGGCCAATGGCATAGGAACGAGTTGCGTCTAGACCTCAACTGGAGCATCTTCCCCGATCAGAGCGCGACGCAGCCATAGAGGTGGATTACCACGGAGCATTTCCTGAAGACGAACAATCACATCGGCAATCTCTCTGTCGCCATCGACTTTTACCGTGAAGGTTCTGGATTCTCTTAAAGCGAGCACGGAATATGCATTTAATGTTTTGTTGACAAAAAGCACCGGTACTCCGGCGAGGCTTGCGGCTTTGTAAAGAATCTCCTTCTCATCGATTGGTTCATTCTTCTTGTTGCCGCCTCCGCATCCGCCCCCTCCGCCTGGGCCTCCTTTACCGTTCCGGCCGAGCGTACCTGAAGGACCAGTTCCTTTCGGTGCGCCGTTCTGATAAGTCATCGCATGGAACTCTCTTGCGCCGGTCGTGCTGACTTCGTAGACAACGATCTGGCGGGCTTGTTCAAAGCCGGCGTTAACCAGCAATCGATCCCCTGTGGCAAATGCCGCTTTCACCATTCTGTCGTTGAGCATATCGCCCTCCTCAGCATTCTGATTTCATCTCTGCTTTTTGTTGCACACTGGACTATTGATACTGCTCCCACCGAATCGCTTTGGAGCGAAGAGCAGCCTCCCAGTCATTGGCCACGATTTCAAGCATATTGATCATTCCTTCATGGCCAAAATAGGCGCTATCCCGATAAAAGGTTCGGTTGGTTGGTTGCAGCAGATCGAACGCAACTTTGATACCGATTTCTTCGGCCAAATATTTTTCCCAAGCCGAGCCAAAGACGGCGTCCAAATCGCCAGTGGCAAGCGCCTGTTTGACTTTGAAGCCGTCTACTCCAAAAGCAACACGAGGCGAAATGCCCAGGCTTGCCAGTTCCGCATCCAAAACAGATTTCGCCTGCTTGGAATTGGAGCGAACCAAAAGAAGATCGGGAATCATCTCCAGTTCTTCAAAGAGCATCCGCACAAGGCCGATAGTCATGGATGCGTCAGCCGAGACAGCGACCTTTGCGTTGCGATAGCGGGGAATAATCATCAGTCCGCGTCTGCGAAGAGTTCCGGTCACTTGGGTTTCGCCGCTTTCAATCAATTGCTCCGCTACGGCGCCGGCGTCAAAGAACTCGCCCAAAGCTCTGAGCCAGTTGGAAGTATTCTTCAAGCCGATGGGCAACGGTAGATCACCGAGAATGGTGGGCACATCATGCTTTGCTTCCATCTCTCGCGCAAACGTATATCCCATGTCGTGCGACAGCATGATATTTGCCGATGCCGCCGAGGCCAACGAGATTTCTTCGATGGAAACATTGCAGGGAAAAACGCAATGGGTCTCGACGTTCATCGCAGTCAAAACACTCTTGACCCAATTCATGTCGGCCCACCAAGTAGGATTGAGGCTCGCTTGTGGAGCAATCAGGTTGACGGTCCGGGGCAACTTGGGCGCTTCCCAAGGCTCGACAAATGAGAGAAGCGTGCTGAGTCCTAGATCCATTCCCGCATAGAGGTCGCCGCGAAAGCCGCCGGAGTGAATGGGAATCAGACGCGCGCCGACTTTGGGCTGCAAGGATCGGCAAAGGCCTTCAATATCTTCTCCGATAATATCCGCCGAGCAAGTGCCGATGACAAACATCACTTTGGTTTTATAAGTGGCGTCGGCTTTGAGGATCAGATCGCGCAGCTTGTCGGTTGCGCCCATGATGATGTCGGTTTCAAAGAGACGCGTGCAGGCCACCTTGCGCTGCGTAAAGTCGGTCTCGTGGTTGTCGTAGCCGAGAGCAACGGTGGATGCGCAACCCTGCGGCGAATGAAGAACGATGCTGATGTCGCGGATGCCGGCGATGATGTTGCTGACGCCTTCAAGCGCGCAGCCCACCACCGGATCATGCGAACTGGTGCAATCCTGAAAGATCAGTTCATTGAGCATTGGCCCTTCCTTCTCTTGCCGGAGTACATGGTGCAGTCCGGCATATCCTGCGCTAACTTGCCTGTCAAGGATTGAACGGAAACCAGTCCCGAATCTTTCGGAAAAACAATTCTCTTGCTCATTGCGCTGCGCGGGCGGAATGCGTAATCAAGTGAAGTCTTGATGCATTTGGCCACCTTCAATGCGCCGCGATAGCCGAAGCGCGGCCTGTTTAAAATTGCGTTCAGGTCCACAAGTGGGATGTTAGGAAAGGCCAGCGACGAACCAAAATACACTGTCTCCATGGGATTCAGACTGCCAAGGAACTCAAGCAGTTCAGCCTCTGTTTGCTGCATGGACTCGTACTTGCCCAGGGCGAGCGTTCCTTTGGTGATGAGAATCTCTGGATCAAGTCCGGTTTCTAGCAAATAATCAATACTGGTTTCGCGCGCTTCGGCGCTCCAAGGATGAAAGTTATAAACGATGGCGCGCATCTTGAAGTCGCGCTCCAACATATGTGCAATCGAGAGTGACTTGATTGCGTCATGGCCTTCAATGATAGCTGTCTTGCCCACCAGATGACTCAAGACCTGCTCATACTCATCCTTGATTTCTTCATACTCTCGTTGCATCAGAGCTTTGGCTTCAGTTGTTTTGTCAATATACTTCGCCGCGCCTAAAATCCATCGCTCGGTAGCGGCAATCCCATAAGGAAGAATTGTCGAATTCAGCGGTGTTCCGAAGGCATCGCGCATCGCCGAACCAATAGCGTAGCCGAGATCCAGGCACAGCGCGCAATTTACAGCCGCGCTGGGAGCACGCTGCAACTCTTCCAGTGAACAGTTACCCGCGATCACCGAATGAACCTTGCCGCCAATGCCCTCGATCAAACGCACCAGTTCTTTCACGTCGGTGTCGACTTCGGTACGCTCAGGGCCCATCTTTGCACCCACAATGTTTACATATCCAGCGAGGGCGGCCTTGCTCTCTTCCGTAGGCGCGTGCATTAGCTTGGTGATTTCGCGGAAGACAAGATCGAAGCCGCTGCGATACTCACCTGCAAAGCCCTCACAGTGAATCGCCATCACCTTTGCATTCACTTCACCTTTGATTTTTGCAGCGACCGCATCGACGTTATCGCCGATAATTCCAGTGGCGCAACTGGTGGCGACAAAGATCACTTCAGGCTTGTATTTTGCATCCACTTCAAGCAGCGCAGATCGAAGCTCTCGTTCGCCGCCATAGACGATCTGGTTCTGTCTGAGATTTGTGCTGACGACTGGCTCGTAGGGCGCAGCGCTGTTTCTGCTGTTGGTCAGTTTGTAAGCCTGCTTGACGCCGAAAGCGCAGCCGCTTGGTCCGTGCGTAAGCAGAATGGAGTTACGAATTCCACTCAAGATCTTTGACGCGGTCCAGAATTTGCAAGGGCGGGTATGACTCCCCTGAAGCGTGGTTGGTATCTTTCCTTCCTTGGCCAGACGATACAGCTCACTTAGTGAGCCATGAAAAACAATGCTATCGGCAATACCTGATGCAGCAACGGTCTCGGGAATCGGCATGGGCGTCTCCTGGTAGAGCTGCGCGCGTGAAACAATGAGGCGTTTTTGTTTTCAATCATCTTGTCAGTACAGTGATTTTTATCTGTGAATGAAAGAATGCAGGACAGCTTGTATCAAGCTGTCCTGCGACCATGGCCCATGCAACAAACTACCAGGTGTTCAGCAGCCATTCGCGGTCTTTCTTGAACTCCATTTGCGCGAACAGAGTATTGGCAATGGTCTCTCCGAGCCACATTGCGCCCTTGTATCCAATAACTGGATTGCGGTAGATGCCTGCGCGGTCAAACGTCGGAAAGCCGACTCGCACCATTGGAATGCCGGCATCAATAGCAATGTAACGCCCCTTCGAGTGACCCATGATCAAATCCAGTTCAATCTCCTTGTTCTTGATCCGCTTCTCTAACTCCCAAAGGTCTGCATTACAGATGATCTGCATATCGTAATCGACATTTTGCTGCAAGTTGAGAATGCGCGGATCTTTGGCATAGCCGCCGTTTTCGTCTCCCAGAAGCAAAAGCACTGGCTTCAATTCGACCTCACGGCAAAATTCTGCAAGCGCAATCACAAGGTCTGGATTACCATAGATAGCCACCTTTTTGTCGGCAAAAAACATATGAGCCAGGTCAGCCAGCGCATCAAGAGCCACGCCCCGTTCGCGAACCAGCGACTCAGGAATAGGCTTGCCCGTAATCTTCTGGATTTGCTGAAGCATGATGTCCGTATTGCGAATGCCGATGGGTGTTGGCGCAAGGGTCGCCGGCACCTCGAATGTCTTCTCCAGATACTGTGCCGCGCTATAGCCCTCATAGCGGCTCAGCGCAATCGAGGCAGCGGCGTTGGCCGAGCCTTCAATGTCCTCCACCGTCGTGCTACCGTGTGTGAAAGAATCCTTTGACGGCATCATTGGAGAATCAAATGACTCGATGTCAAGAAGAATAGTCGCATCGATTCCCATCTCTTTGAAGTAGTGCTTCAGTTCCGTAACATCGCCCGGATTCACCCAGCCGGTAAATACGTTGAGCTTGCCGTTTGCCTCGCCTTTTTTGGCAATGGTAGTTACCATCGCCTGCACGGCAACGTTATAACCGCTGACGGCGCTTCCGGTATAACTCGGCGTATGAATCGGCACCAAGTGAACAATGCGGCCTGGATGATCGCGCTTCAGCATTCTTTGCAGCTTGCGGATGGAACCTTCAATGTCGTCGCCAATTGTTTCCGTAGAACAGGTGGTGATGATTGGAATTACGCGCAGATCCGGATAACGCTTGACGAGGCTATCGACGCCTGCTTCAAGGCGCTTGATGCCGCCAAAGACCGCCGCTTCCTCGTGCAGAGAAGAGGATGCGATATCAAAGTTCTCCTTGAAGTGTTGGGCAAAAAGCAGTCTAACAAACATACTGCATCCCTGACCGCCATGAACCAGGGGAATACAGTCTTTCACTCCAATTCCGGCATATTGCGCGCCGGCCGGCTGGCAGTTGAAGATAGGATTGATGATGCCGGACCGTTCCTTTTGAGTGACTGTGCATCCCATAAAATTCTCCTCGATTCCTTTGTGCGGATCATTCTTCTGTTTGTGATTCCAAGCATTAGTAGCCTGGTATGAACAACTCGCCATTCTTCGATTTCTTCACTGTGATCTCGTGAATCCGCTTGATGGCGCCGGTAACCACTGCGAAGAGATCATCCTTGGGGAGATGTCCCAGCCATGGCAAATCTGTCTTGATCTCACTGACAAGGTTATTAGCGTTGGCATAATGCAGCCGGTCCATGGGCGTCTCCAGCTTAGGAGATCCCCCGGTGAGGAGGATGCCGACCAGAGTTAGAACTCCGTCGATATTCTCCTCCCGGTCATGGGCGCGCGAAACAAACTGCCACAAGCAACGCTGCTGGATCATTTCCACAAGAGCATCCGTTTTCTCTTGTATTACTGCACCTCCTGAATGTTCTGGCCAGCAAGAGCCCACAGCGGCGAGTTGACGGCGTTGTAAAAATCTCTCGCCAGATTTACAAAGCCTTCAAATCCCATATATGGTCCGTTGTGATAAGCGTGGCCGTTGACATAAGGGATGTGAAGTTTCTTGACTAATTCACCGACACGTGGGCCTGTGAAAATCACGTCTGGCTTGACCATGTCAATCACTTCAAAAAACTCAAGCTCGTTGCCGTCGTCGATGTAGACCGTGCCTTCGCGGCCGCGCGCGATGACTTTCTCAAAATCCTCCTGATGGCCAAATTTGGAGGCCATGGCAACCACTTGCACGCCAAGATCGTCTTCCACCGCGCGGGTCCAGTGCCACAATCGAGGACCACCTGTCCAGATGGCCATCTTCTTGCCTTTCAGGCGCTCCTTGTACCAATCGAGCTTGGGTTTCCACTTATCTTCCTCTTCCTCGATCAGCTCTTCAACCTTGTCTTGAATACCAAAAAAGTCTCCGACTTTGCGAAGTCCTGTCGCCATGTAGCTGAAGCCCCATGAGTCGATGTCCAGGCGCGGAATGCCATATTTTTTATGCAACTCGTTCGCAATGTAACCGGCCGAGCGGGCGCAGTTAACAACATTCAATTGCGCGCGGTGCATTCCGCGGCATTCGTCATAAGTCGCATTGCCGGTGAAGTGCGCCAGCACCTGGATGCCAAGCTTGTGCCAGTACCTCTGCAAGACATCGGTGTCACCCTGAATGTTGTAATCACCAATGAAATTGATGGTGTAGGGACTGGTGATCTTGGGTTCGACCTGACCTACTTTCTCGTGAATCCATCCCATATTGAGTACGTGGTGACCTTTGGACTGGCTGACGCCGGCAAAACCAGGGCACTCGACAACAAAGATATCCACGTCAGGGCGTTCGGCGATCACTGCTTTTGCAACAGCCTTGGGGTCGTCACCGATAAGAGCCGTTGAGCATGTGGTGTAGATAAACATACGCTTGATGGTGGGCATCGCGTCGAATGCTTCAAGAATCGACTGCTTAAGAAGTTTTTCCGCGCCAAAGACAACATTCTTTTCCTTGACGTTTGTTGACCATGCATACTTGAGCTGGAAGTTACCGTTGTCGCTCGGATAGCGTTTTGTGTGCCATGTATCGTACGAGCAGCCAAAGGGTCCGTGAATCATCTGGATGGTATCCTTCAACACACCGCCGATGACCAGCTTGGCGCCGCAAAATGCGCAGCCGCGCTCGGAGAGAGTGCCTGGAATCGTGGCGGCATTGGAGACGGGGAGGAACTGAGTGGTATCCTCTCCGGCCTCCTTGATATACACATGTTGTTCCCTCTCGGGAATCACAGTGTCGCAATCGAGTAACTTCATTGGCATAGTCTTGTCTCCGCGGTCGTAGCGTCGCTTGCGGCTACGAAGGATCGACAGCATGGTGGATTGCGATGCCGCTTCCAGTTATCTGCGCGAGTTATGAAAGCGGCTCACAGGGCGGTTGTCAAATCATGATTGGTCCGACAAGTTAGTTGGCAATGATAGCATCAGTCTGGAATTCCGTAAGCGACAACCATCTCTTCCAACTCCGACATGGGCATCGGGGTCGGTACAACGAAATCCTTGTTCTCGATGATCTTGCGCGCTAGCTCAGAATACTCACTGGCCTGATTGCAAGTTTCGTCGTACTCGATGACCGTCTTCTTGTTGAACTCGGCCTTCTGCACAATGTTGTCGCGGGGAACAAAGTGAATCATCTTGGTGCCGAGCCTCTTTGTAAACTCAGCCATCAGATCCAGTTCGCCGTCCACTTTACGGCTGTTGCAGATGATGCCGCCAAGCCGGACGCCGCTCTGATCGGCGTACTTCAGCAGACCGCGGGCGATGTTGTTGGCCGCGTACATGGCCATCATTTCGCCGGAAGCGACAATATAAATCTCCTGGGCTTTCCCTTCGCGCATCGGCATCGCAAAGCCTCCGCAGACAACGTCACCCAGTACGTCAAAGAATGTGAAGTCGAGGTCCGGACTATAGGCTCCCAACTCTTCCATCATATTGATGGCCGTAATCACGCCGCGGCCAGCGCAACCTACGCCCGGCTCTGGGCCGCCGGACTCGACGCAACGAATGCCGGAGTATCCAGTCTTGACAACCTTCTCCACGGTCACATTTTCTTCGCCCACATCACGAAGCATATCCATCACTGTATCTTGCGGCTTGCCGCCGAGAATCAGGCGGGTTGAATCGGCCTTCGGGTCGCAACCGTGGATGAATACTTTTTTGCCGAAGCGGTGCGCCATCGCGCTTGCGGTGTTCTGCTGCGTCGTCGATTTACCGATTCCGCCTTTACCGTAAAATGCGATTTTCCTTGTCATGTTGAATCCTCCTTCGGAATTGGATCTGCTCCCTATCCGCCTTGCAGGGTTTGTGACTAAGTGCGCTTGACCTGCGCTGATGACGGCACTAACGAATCCGGGAGGCGAAGTGCGCGTCGTGAAATATTGCGTTTGCCGAACGCTTTGGTTATTGCACGATGGTTGCCAAACGGGAAAAAGATAGTGAATGACTCAAGATGTTTTTCTGATAAATTATTGTTGCATCCGATAATTCTTGCGTTATGAAAGGGATACTGGTAAACAGAATTCTTGCAAACATTTTTTTGACAAGATTTCTCGGCCTTGCATCAACCAACTTTTGAATAATACCGGGGATCCCGAATAACAAATCCGTTCAAAGTTGTACGGGAAGGCCGATGAATGTGCAATTCCGTCCATGATTGAACAATAACGGACAAAATCCGTATCAACTGTTTGAACAAAATTGTCATGGGAAGAGAATATTCAAGAACGCGGTGGCACTGCGGCAACAGTGAAGCAACGGCGTTTCTCCGGCACAGCCTCGTAATAAGAAGGGACCGTGAATTGAAGCCGAGATCAGTCAAACTCCACGACTCAAATGCGATCATCTCATTGACGAGATTTTCTGCGCTGGTAGATCAAGCGGTGGTTGACGAGGCCTGCTTTTTTTCGACAATTCGATAATCTTTATAACTAATGCCGTATTTTTGCATACGCAGGGTGAGTATTCTGCGCGTAAGTCCAAGCTCTCTGGCCGCCTCCGTCATGTTGCCATCCTGAGTCTTCAAAGCATCCACAATCATCTCGTACTCGATTGCGCCCAGCCTGGCGTTTAAACCTCCCTTTTCAACCGTTCCCGACAGAACGGGCGTCTGCAGCGAAGGAGGCAGATCATAGCCATGGATCACGCCCCCTTCAGAGAGAATCGTCGCTCGCTCAATTACGTTTTCCAACTCGCGAACATTTCCCGGCCAGTGATAGCTCATCAGCATATTCAATGCTGGAGTAGATATCCGCTTTACGTCCTTTTGACATTCCTTCGCGTATTTGGCGACAAAGAAATCGGCCAGCGCAATGACATCACTGCCACGGTCGCGCAGAGGTGGAATGGTGATCGGAAAGACATTCAGTCGATAGTATAGGTCTTCACGAAAAGTGCGTTCCTTCACCATCTCACTCAAATCGCGATTCGTCGCCGCAACAATTCGAATATCCACTTTGATAGGCTTATTACTGCCAATTCTTTCAAGTGTTTTCTCTTGAAGAACGCGCAGCAGCTTTGCCTGCGCAGGCTGTGGCAATTCTCCCACTTCGTCCAGGAAAATCGTGCCTCCGTCTGCTTCTTCAAAGCGGCCCTTGCGAAAGTTGGTGGCCCCGGTGAACGATCCTTTTTCGTGGCCGAAGAGTTCGCTCTCGATCAGGCTTTCGGGAATCGCCGCGCAGTTGACCTGAACCAGCGGCGCATCTGGACCAGGACCGGAGTAGTGAATTGCATTGGCAACCAATTCCTTTCCAACGCCGCTTTCACCCAGAATCAGCACTGTGGTTTTGGTATTGGCAACCTTCTCGACAAGGCCATATACCTCATGCATACCTTTGCTGTTCCCGATAATGTTGGAAGGGCGAAACCGGTCTTTAAGCGCGTTTTGGAGGCGCCGGTTTTCATTCATCCAGGAAACCTTATCGACATTTTCGATCAAATAGAGCTCAACTGCTTGGGCCATCATCGCCGCAATAATTCCTAATAGCTCCGCGTCCAGCTTGAGCAGTATGTCATTGTCGTAGATGCGCTCGGCGCTGATCGTCCCCAGCACCTTGTTCCCACGCTTGATGGGAACGCAGAGAAAGGACAGATCGTCATCCTCGGCCGTGCGCGTGCAAGTCATATTAAGGAAGTCTTTGTCGTCGCCGATGCGCGGAACAATCATCGCCTTGGCGGTCTCAACAACCTTGCCGGTGATTCCTTCACCGAAGCGGTAAATGCCGCGCGCTTCTTCTTCTTCCGTCAGGCCAAAACTCTCGTGAATGTAAATGGTTCCCGCTTGGCGATCGCAGAGGCTCACTGTCCCCCGCACAACGCTCATGTATTGCTCCATTATCCGCAGCAGAATCTTGACAGTATCGGGAAGACTTGCGCTTTCCGCAAGCACTTCGCTCATCTCATGCAGGGAAGGCCAAGCCTGGATTCGACATTCGCCGGCGAGACAACTCCAGTCGTCATTTCTCAATATTTTCATTCTCAACCCTCAACTCGACTCCATGCTCTTTGCATGATCCCTCAAACTTTGCCTAACATGATTCTCCTGATAGAGACACCTTACCATCTTATGCGCTTGCGACTATGCAAATGTGACTTACAATGCGCAATTCCTCTGATAGTTTCGCTTGATTCGAAACTGGCTAAAACCGAAAAACTGTATGGCTGTTGGAGCGCACTCAGATATGTTGCCTGCAGGCATTGCGCCTCGGCTCGCGGCATTCGACCGCACGTTGGTTCGTGAAAGGCTACTCCATGGGTTGACATAGATAAATTTACCACGAAAACAATACGATAGTCAATGAATAAAGGTGTTTCCGAGCATTAACGCACATTCCTTATGCCATCTTTATACTTGCGTCTCGCACCCCGCTGTGTGCTGGATGTTGAGAGGATGCGAAATTGTCAAAATGCGCACATTTCTCATGGTGGGATGGCGGATGCTTACGGTCCTCACCGAGTGGGTGCTCGATGATAGTTAATCTTTCCCCACCTTGAGCGCGATCGCCACACAGCCACTGATGCAAAGTCCTCTCAGGATGCTAGCTTCAAAAGGGATGATTGATCGATGGATATTGGGCTACGTCGACTTATTACCATGCTGTGGAATCGCCACAGTTCTTCATGTGAGGGTGGGACTTTGTTGGTTACATAATGTTCACGGACATAGGCAAGAATTTCTTTGGCATCCTGATCCTCTAGCGTAATTCCAAGTTCATTGAATGCCCACTGAACAGTTGCAGCGCCCGAATGTTTTCCAAGAACAATCTGATGCGAGCGGCCGAATGTTGCGGGGTCCAGAAACTGGTAATTCTTCGGGTCACGCAACAAACCGCTGACATGAATCCCTGATTCGTGCGTGAAAATTGCAGAACCTACCACCGCCTTGTTGACGGCAATCGACCGGCCAGATGCATTGGCCACCATGGTCGAAAGCATCTTGAGAGTACCAGGGCAGACACCGGTCTCTTTTCCTTCGAGCAGCCGCGCTCCCATCACGACCTCTTCAAGTGGCGCATTGCCGGCTCGCTCGCCAAGGCCATTGACTGTAGTGCTCACGTGTGTCGCGCCGCCGCGAATAGCGGCCAAGGAGTTTGCCGTAGCAAGTCCAAGGTCATTATGCGCGTGAATCTCCAACTCCATTCCCGTAGTATGTCGCAGACTCTTGAAGCGCTCCAGAGTAGCAAATGGATCCAGCACGCCCAGTGTATCGGCGAAGCGAAAGCGTGTTGCGCCCGCTCTTTCGGCGATCTCCAACATCTCGAATAGAAAATCCATATCCGCGCGCGAACTGTCTTCGCCACCGAGAGAAACCGTCAGTCCGCTATCGCACGCGCTTTTAATCAAGCGCTCTGTCTGTTGCAATACCCAGCTTCTGTTGCGTCGCAACTTCCGCGTGATTTGCTGGTCCGAGACAGAGATGGAAAGATTGACCATCGACACGCGGCAGGCGAGCGCCGCAGTCAGATCGTCATTGTGCATTCGGCACCAAGCGATGAGTTTTGCAGGCAATCCAAGCGCCGACACCGCGCGAATCTCATCCTGTTCGCGTTCGCCCATTGCGGGAATTCCGACTTCGATCTCTGGAACTCCCGCATCAGCGAGCGAGGACGCAATCTGCAGACGCTCTTCCAGGGTAAAGGCCACGCCGGCCGTCTGTTCGCCGTCGCGCAGAGTGGTGTCGTTGATCACAACTTGACTGATAGCTTGAGCTTTCATACCGGCTACCTCCCTGTTCTGTTGGAGTCGTTCTGTTGGCTCATGTGGTTGCAATTCGCAGAGAAAATTGCGCGTACGCGTCAGTCCTTCCATGCGGGGAAGACACGCACCGGCCTGCCAAGCGTCTCGGTCAGATGCCGGCGAATTCCGCCCAGCGTCTGGCCTGCCATGTGACATCCGGCGCAGGCGCCTCCCAGTTGAATGCGAGCAATGTCATTCTCGAAACTAAGCAGTTCCAAATCGCCGCCATCGCTTTGCACTCCGGCTCGAATGGCTTCGAGCGCCCCTTGAATTACGTGCAGATCCTGCGTATTGGTTTCCATATTTCTCCTTTCTTTGCTGACAAAGATGATCGAGATCAAGCGCAGCCATCGGCTCCGCCGCTGCATGATGTTCCACACGAAAATTGGGGCTTCACCATAAACATCAGATCGCCCCCCGACGCAGTTGCACCGAGTGCTTCGTCAATGACGCCCTCCACAATAGCGACAGTGATTCCGTGGTGCGCAAAGATCTTTCTTGGAACGGCACCGGCTCCGCTGACCAGAATGCCGCAGCAGTCTTTGAGCTTTTCGATCATGCTCAGCCAGCGCGCGGAGCCACCTGCCTCACTGGCGATGCTGCGTATATCGACAAGAGTGGAACGGCGTTCCGATGGCTTATAGATTCTGACGTGTGCGGCCTCGCCGAGATGCTGGTTGACAAACAACCCATCACGGCTTGCCACCGCAACAAACGGCCGCTCTTGGGTTGGGGCCAAACGCAATTGAGATGAGAGAGTCATGGGTAATACACTGTCCATGTTGATGACGGGATCACGAATCGGTTCAGCTACACTGGGCAATTTCGCGGAGATCTGAAGCAGGTCAATATTTTTTTGTGTGTTTTCCTCTCCAATCAGTCCAACCGCATCTGCTCGACACCGCGAACAATGCGTCATCTGCGGCAGATAGCGCCCAGCAAGCGCGCGCGCCTGCTGCACAGCTTTTTTCTCAGGTTCCTTGATATTTGCGAACGGCGTGTTTGCCGTGGGAAGCAGCGGCATGATATTCAGAATCGTCGCGCCCAGTACAGAAACTGTCTGGGCCACTTGCTCGATGTGCGCGTCGTTGACTCCGGGCGTATAGATCGTATTGATCTTTACGATGACACCCTTTTCCGCCAAGGCGCGAATTGCCTTTCGCTGCCTGTCCCAAAGTATTGCTGCTGTTTCGATGCCTTCATGACGGACGCCATCAATCGCCATCCATTCATAAAACTTGGCGCCTATTGCGGGATCAACCGCGTTGACCGTGACTGTTACATGAGATAGACCAATCGCGGCCAGTTCATCCACATAAGGAAATAGATTCAATCCATTGGATGCCACACAGAGAAGCAGATGCGGATGCCGCGCCTTGACCATCCGCAGCGTTTCAAGTGTCTCGCTGGCGTTGGCGAAAGGGTCGCCGGGGCCGGCAATGCCAACTACGCTCAGGTTCGATACCTTCTCCGTATACTTGCGCAGATACTCGATGGATTGGCCCGGAGTAAGGATTGCGCAGGTAACTCCAGGCCTGCTTTCGTTCACGCAACTGTATTTGCGATTACAGTAGTTGCACTGCATATTGCAGCGCGGGGCTACGGGAAGATGAATGCGTGCATGGGTGTGGCGCGCTTCCTGATTGAAACACGGATGGGTCCCAAGTTTGGATGCGGCTTGTTCAGTCGTACCTGAAAGGATGGGGTTCATGTGACCTCCTTTGGGCTCCATGTTGTGTTATTCCGCGTTTGAAAATTGGTCTGGCTGCGGACATCAATAACAAAAAAGGAAAAGCTTCTATATCTGTTAATGCAATTGCGCTTCCAATTCAGATCGCTTTGATGCAAATGGTCGGAAACGCATTGATTTTCTTGATAAACAGGCCGATGAGCAAACGAAATTCCACGGCAAAAAAACGGTAAAAATGACGCAGTGTTTTGAATACATTGCATTTACTGTTGTGTAGGCCATCAACGATTCAAGATGAAAATTGATTGAGTAAGAATCTTCGGAAGATAGAAATGGCAGTTGAAAGTGTACGTCTCCGTCGATCGGCGGCCATTTTGTACAAAAACGTTCTCAACGAATCGATGCAATAAGTGCCGCCGCCTTCTCAACTCAGAAGACGAATTTAGCTGCCAACTGCATGAGCCGTGGCGCGGCGGCGCTCACCACATTTCCGAATTCATTGCTGTCGGTGATGTTTCCGTTCACCGACTGCGGGCCGTAAAACTGCGCATGATTAAAGGCATTGAATGTTTCAATGCGCAGAACAATTGAGCGCGATTGCCGCAGGTTGACACTCTTCTGTAAACTCATGTCGTAGTTGTCGATTCCTGGCCCGGAGAAAAATCTGCGGCGCGCGTTTCCTGGATCGCCCAGCGCTGGCACGCTGAACAGTGATGTATTGAAGTACGATCTTCCATCGCGGGGATTGTGGTTCAACTTCAGATCACCGACCTGATAACTGGGCTCGTCAATGGGCAAATTATTGATGCCGTTTGATTGTGTACCCCACAGTGAAGTGTCTCCAAAGTTCATTAGCGTTACAGGGAATCCTGTGGAGAAGCGCGTGATACCCGACAGCTCCCATTCGTTGCCCCAGCGGCTTGAAATATGCAGAAGCCGCGCGGCCGAAAGATGCGCCGTGTAACTCACCACGAAGTTTTGCCGCATATCAAACGATGAGAGTCCTCGGCTCAGCTTTGGATTGGACGGGTTCACCTGATCGCCGAGATTCGAGGCTTGATCGATGGATTTGCTATAGGTGTAAACCGCCAGCAACTCACCGCGTCCGTTTGCATGGCGCACGCTGGCCTTCAGAGAATTGTAGGTCGAGTTCCCGATTCCGCTCTGATTACTGACGCTTCCAAAGGCAGGACCGAGAGGACCTCGCGTACCGTTGATCGTTTTGCTTGCGGCATCGATGTAGGTTGTGCTTTCGCCGAATGGTCCGCAGGTCGGACTGTCCGCGGCCACCTCATTTGTCTGGCTCAATGCAAGGCAGGACGCCGGATTGCCCGGATTGGCTGCTTTGAGCACCAGGAGCCGGTGGGCCTGATTTCCCGCATAGGTCAGACTTACCACTGTCTGATTTTTCAACTGCCGCTGCCACGAGAGCATATATTCTTCCGTGTAAGCCGTCTTGTTATCAGGCGAATAGCCGGGAATCGCGCTGATCGGCTCGAACTGCGACCAATCGATATTTGAATCGGGGTTGGCTTTGCTCACCGTCAGCGGAGCAAATTTCGCGGGGAAACGTTGCCCCTCCGAATGCCCCGTCGCGGCATCCATAAAAGGAGTTTCGAAGAGCGGCGGTGCGGGGCTCGTGTAAGTGAATCCGTAGGGAGCGTTATCGCTGATCAGCCCCAAACTCTCGCCGGGCACGACCGTATAGAAGATTCCAAAACCCGCATGAATGCTGGTTGTTCCCGGGTCTCCTACAATCTTTCTTAGCAGGGTCGTCTTCGCAAACGAGGGCGAGTACGCCATTCCAATGCGAGGCGCAAAGTTGTGATTCTGCGCTGGCGCAAGCGTGCGTGCGATGCCCGCATCGCCAGGGAAAACAATCCCTTTCGGCGCCGTGGGAAAGACCACCGACTGTTCACCTGCGACCAGCGTCATCGCGTTGTTATACTTTTCCCACCACGGCTCAATCCGCTCCCAACGCAATCCTGCGTTGAGCGTAAGATCAGAGCGCATCCTCCAGCTATCTTGCGCGTAAGCTGCCCAGTATGTTTCGCGCTCATAAAAAGGATGCAGACCGTTCTGGTTGTACTGGCTGGCGATGCCTAGCAAAAAATCCGCAAAGTCCACGCCTGTTTCCGTGCCGTAAAACTGAAAGCTGCCGTTGAGCTGCGCGTAAGGAAATGTGTTGATCTGGTCGTAGTCGGCGTGGATTCCAAACTTGATGGTGTGCGTCTTCCAGGCCTTTGAGAAACCGTCAGATAACTCGAATGTGTTATTGATCTGGCGATATTGATTTGGATCGCTACCGATGGTGAAGTTATTCAACGCCACATTTTCTACGCCTTCGCTGTTGGGTTGGCCAGCAACAATGCCAAGCGTCCCAACGCCAGTTGCAAAGCCTTGCGACGCAAGAGAAACGCCCATGCCTCCAACGGGTTTGCCAAGTTCACTGTCGATTCTCGCATAGCTCAAATGAAGTTGATTGAAGGCCGTCTGTCCAACCGACTTATCGTGCCCAATAACAAAGAGCTGCGAACGCCCATCCGACAGCGCGTTGAAGCCGGGAACATTTGCGCCGCCCTGCGAAGTCGGGAACGGATCATCCACGATGTAGTTATCAAAAAAGTAATACGCATTTAGTCTTCCCCAGCGTGTGTCGGCGTCCACGCGCACGGCGGCTTTGTTGTCATGCAACTGCTGATTGAAGGCCGATGTCGAATACTCGCTCTGCGATACATTGGGTTTGGGAATGTATTGCAATAGAGCTTCTGCCGGAGCCGACCATGCGCTTTGCGGGATTACCGCCTTCGGAAAAACGCAATCTGCGCTGGAAGTGCAATCGGATGCATACGTGCTGCTTGGATTGTTAGGCAGGCTCTCTCCCTGAACAAAATAGTAGGGCTCGCCCTGTGTTACGGGATACTTCAGCTTCGGACCGAGAATCTGAGTGGCAAAGTAGGAGCCGCTTACAGTTGACGGCACACTGAACGTTTGGCCGCCTATTGTTTCAGATTTAACAAGGGAACCGACTTGATCTGCAAGGTCTCCAGTGCGGTCTTGAGTGGTAGGCACGGGAATCAAGCCTGTATCCATGCCCTGCGTCTGCCGCGTTCCTTGATAATCAACAAATACGAAAACCTTATTGCGTTTGACCGGTCCGCCCAGCGTCGCGCCGTATTGGTTTTGCTCAAAGGTCCCGCGATTCCGGGAGAAGTAGTTCTTTGCGTCCAAATCCGTATTCCGGAAGAACTCGAAGACGTCACCGTGAATCGCATTGCTTCCTGACTTGGTGACGACATTGACCTGTCCTCCGCTATAGCGGCCATACTCCGCATCCAGGTTATTCACCAAAATGCGGAACTCTGCAATTGAATCGAGATTGGGAATGATCGCCGCTGTGAGGCTTCCGTTCTCCTCGGCATTCGCTCCGTTCACAATATAGCCATTGGCGGATTCGCGCTGTCCATTGATCGACAGAGCCCCCGGATTCAGGTCGCCGGATGGAGAAAACACGCTTTGGCCAAGTCCCTGCACGGTTGAGGAGGTCATTGTAGACACCGGCGCCACGCCTGCCTGCAAGGCCAGCAGATCGGAGAAGCTGCGTCCGTTCAGCGGCAGCGCTTCAACCGTGGAATGATTCAACACTTCTCCCATCTGGGTGCTGGCAATGTCCAAGACGATGCTTGAACCTTCCACTGTGACGGTATCCTGATTTTGGCCGACTTGGAGAACCGCATCGCCACGTACGTTGCCGGTGACATTGATTGCAATCGCGGTGCGGCTATAAGTGCTAAAGCCCGGCGCGGAGATCTTTAATTCATAGTTTCCGACCGGCACACTGGCAAAGTAATATGACCCTGCGCTATTTGTCGCTGTTGTCAGCGCGATTCCCGCGCCCGGATTGAATAAAGTTACAGCGGCTCTAGCGATAAGCGCGCCGCTGGAATCCCTGACCTCGCCGGAGAGGCTGCCGCCGACGTCGTTTGCGAAGGCAATCGGAGATAACAAGAACGCCAAAACGCACCAACCGGCAAATTTTTTGAAAGCACAAATTTCACCACTATCTATTTCGATCTCAATTTTCATAATGTTTTCCTCCATAATGGGCGAGGCTTTCCCCACCCCGTTCAACTGCGGGATAATCGAAGTTAGAACGATGCATTTATCAGGCTGCGGCTTGCTGAGTTCCACAGCCGGTATAGCGGGCCAGCTCTTCAACAGCCTTGCCCGTCAAGCGCATATTGCGCCATTGATCGACAAAGTTGGCTCCCAGAGTTCCATAGAACTCAATCGCCGGCAGATTCCAATCAAGCACCTCCCACTGCATTCGCCGGCTGCCCATCTCCAGCGCAACCGTGGCGGCAAACGCCAGTAACTCTTTGCCGATTCCCAGCCCGCGCAATTCCGGCACGACGTACAAATCCTCCACGTGAAGCGCCACCTGCCCGTCAAAGGTGGAGTAGTTAAACAGATAGATGGCAAATCCAGCCGGTCTTCCGTCCTGCTCGGCTAGCAGGCAATAAAAAAGAGGATTGACTCCGAAGCCATCACGCGCGATACCGGCTTCTGTTGCATGAACTGCTTCCGGAGGAACGTGCTCATACTCTGCCAATGCACAAATGAAGGCATAAATCTGCGGAATATCTGCTTTGGTCGCTTTACGAATCGTCGCCATCCTGGGCCTCTCTTCTCTGCACCGTTATCTTTGCGTTGTGCTTCTGATGGTTTGGCTTCGCGAGAGTGCGGAGCCGCATCCATTCTCTCTGCATTCTGCCATTGGTCTTGCAGTTTCACCCTGGCAGCCCGTGGTGCAAACGGACGGCCAGGGTGAAGGGGCGAAAACGATCTGTGAAACTTGTTGTGAATGCCGGAGTTATCTCCGGCAAATCATCCAGCCTGTCTCCGTTAAGCAATGATGCAGGAGACCCCACCGATCAACGCTCCCATTATGCAAGGCGTTGCGAGTTGCCATTTGGTGGACAAAGCCGGATTCTTCGCCGAATGTTCGATCAGCGCCACGGTCACCGCCACCAGAATCATTCCCGCCATCAAGGCCATCACAGGCTGCTGAAAGCCGGGGGAAAAATGCACTGCCGCACCCAGCGGAATCATCAAGCCCACTGCCGCCGCCAGCGCGAATCGCGTCTTCTCCTTGAATCCATCCAGCATTGCAAAGGTGGCCATGCCCTCCGGCAACTTATGCAAAAGCGCGCCGACAACGAGCAGCAGCGAAACCGGTCCGGCCATGGCGGCAAGCAGAATTCCCTCGCCAAGATTGTGCAGCGCCATTCCCGCAACGGCAACCGTTCCGCTTCCATTCATCGCGATGCTTTGAGAGCGGCGCTTGCTATAGCGCCACATCCCAAACATCAGCAGCCCGCCTAATGCGAAAAGCGGATAGCCCATCGCGTAGTGTTCTGTTGCGTCTGGGAGAAGGTCGAAGAGCACAATGGCGAATGCAAAGCCAAGGCCGAAGCTGGTCATCAGCATCCGCAGGCTTACGCTTTTCGTTTTGAAAAACCAGTACGCTCCGGCCGCTTCCGCAATGGCAAGGATCATCGTTCCCGCTAGATTTTGACTCGTCATATCGATTCTCCCAATGTAGATTGGTAGGGCTTTCCTGTCCCCATTCCTGTCGTGCCTGCCCTTCTTAATGCACGAGCATTGCCAACTTGTGACTCATCGGGGGTGTTCCTCGCAATTCAGGCATACTCCTTCAGGTGTGCTTGGGGCGTTAAGTTCATGAACTGATATGTTTTATTTGCCGATTGACGGCTCTTCATTTTTTTCAGAACTTCAACTTGTCACGTCGCCGTGGCTATTTTGCATTGAATGATGATGCAACACGACTTCCTGAAATTGTTCCGGCAAGTGCATTTCTGGTCCGCACAGTGCGGATTTGTACGACGCTCTGTTGTTAATCCAGAGGCCGATCATGTACGTTTCTGCACATTCCTGAAATAAATGCACCTGTTAGAACACCGAATCGGATATTGGTGGAAGATAGGGGTTACTGAATGGAAGGCCAAAACAAATATCGTTTCTCGATAAACAACTAACGCAGGCCGCCGTCAGCACAATGTTGATGAATGTATCGGGGCATTTTCAAGCTCGTTGACGGCAGGCGAGGTATAAATTGTCTTCGCCAAAAAGAACTTTGGCATTCTTCGTGCAATGCACAAAGGTGAGTACCAACAAGACAGTCCACTGCAACGTCCATTAAGGACTTCACTGATAGGAAGTGCTCACTGGGAGTTGCGCCAAATAGAACCGGATTGCGATCGGTTCCAAACAGGATAACTCCGAATAAATCTCAAAAAAGAGGAAAAATTTCATGAAGATGATCCGAGCGATTTTACGCCCAGAGGCAACCGAAGGAGTTGCGGAAGCACTTGCCGCATCCGGGTTTGTCTCCATGACACAAATTCATGTCTTCGGTCGCGGCAAACAGAAAGGTATTACCGTCGGATCGATTCGTTATGAAGAACTTCCCAAGACAATGATTCTGATGGTGGTCGAGGATCAGAGCGTTGACGATGTCATCGACATCATCAAAGACCGGGCGTTCACAGGAAACTTTGGCGACGGCAAGATCTTTGTCAGTCCCGTCGAGGCTGCTTACACCGTCCGTACCGGCGCAACTGGACTCTAGGAGAGGCTCATGAAAGAGATCATTGCTATCATACGTCCTAAAAAAGTTGGGCCGACGCGCAACGCGCTCGAAGAACTTGGATTCCCCAGCATGACTGCGACGGCGGTCACTGGTCGCGGGTTGCAACGCGGCATTGCAGGAGAAGTCAACATGGATTGTCCTCCAGAGCTTCTTGTGCCGAACAGACCGAGCGGGATGAAGTATATTCCCAAGCGGTTCTTGTCCATCATGGTTCAGAATTCCGATGTGGACACGGTAGTCAAGACGATCATCGAGGTCAATCAATCCGGCCAGATCGGAGACGGGAAGATCTTCATCTGCCCACTCGATACCGCGGTACGGGTCCGAACCGACGAGCGTGGCGAAAGTGCTGTTTTGTAGATGCCAATCCAGCCTCGATTCCGAGCTTTCCATTTGGATC
>Ga0181520_10002283_pt1 | contig 36040 bp, 41 predicted proteins | sample PEATcosm2014_Bin_29_FD_132451 | JGI IMG/M metagenome (GOLD analysis project Ga0181520, IMG submission 132451) | Peatland microbial communities from MTU Mesocosm Facility, Houghton, MI, USA - PEATcosm2014_Bin02_30_metaG | ecosystem: Environmental > Terrestrial > Soil > Wetlands > Peat | place...
AAGCGTTCAGCGGGAGCGGTTTCGCCGCTTTCGCTCGCGCAACGCGACAGCGCCCGCGCGGAAGAGCTTTCCGAGCAGTGCCGCCAGGCCCTCTGGCGTGACCAGCACGCCGCGATCGGTCCGTTGCACATACCCTCGCTCGGCGAGCGGCCCGAGGGCCCACGGATCGAGCGCAGCGACGGCGGCAGCGTCACCCTCGGAGTACGCCTGGAGGGCGCGCAGCTCGGGCACGGAGAGGGGCTCAGGTAGGCTGGGCATGCGGGGCAACCTACGTCACGCATCGACGCCCCGCCACGGCGAACACGATGGGAGAAAACCGGATAGGCAAGGTATCTTCCGATCGATGGCCACGCCGGCGGGAAATCGTTCCGCGCGCGATTGCGGCTGTCTGCACGACCCGGGGGCCGCGGCGAAGCTGTCGGCCCGCGCGCGGGCGCTCGGCCCCGTCGCCAACTCCGCGGCCGCCTACTGGCTGCTCGAGCCGCTTGTCTCGGGCTCGCCCATCGAGCTCGCGCACGTGACGCTGCTCGACGACGGGGCGCACTGGCGAACGACGCGGCTCCTCTCCCGCGGCGACCGCACGAGCGTCGAGGTTCCGATCGATCGGTTGCTGCAAGACGCCTTGCGCGCGGATTGCTCGTGCCGCTACGTGCTGCTCTCGCACAACCACCCGGCCGGCTGGGCCTGGCCGAGCGAGGCGGACGGCGAGCTCACGGCCGATCTCGATCGCGCGTGCTTTGACAGCGGCCTCTATCTGCTCGACCATGTGATCCTCGGCCGTCAAGAGTTTTTCTCCTTTCGCGAAGGTACCCTGTGGACCATCCGATCCTAGATGCGCTCGCCGCGGTTTTGGCCCCGGTACCCGAGGAGTACCGCCAGGAGATTCTTGCGCTTGCCAAGCGGGAGATCGAAGAGCGGCCCCTCGTGGAGTACTGCTGGGACGGGCTCGACCGCGGCGAGGTCGACGCGCACGGCGCCCTTACGCGGCCGTGGGCCTACCAGATCGGCCAGCCGTCTCCGGTGCACCCGTCGCACACGGTCTTTTGCATGTTCCTCGTCGAAGAGCCCGGGTCGCCGCACTCGGTGCACGCGTTCACGTTCGAAACGATGGAAGTGAGCGGGCAACAGGGCGTGCAGTTTTATCGCGAGGTCATTTTCGAACCGAAACACGTGACGGGACCGCTGACGCCGAAAGCTCTGTACAGCGAATTTATGGCGTTTCTCGAAGAGCCCGAAGAGGGCCCGGCGGCGGGGCGCGAGCCGGCCGCGCAGAACGGGAGCGCGCGCGCGTGAGCCACACCTATACGTGCACCTACAAGTGCTACGCGACGAACCTCGCGCCCGCGGCGCTGGGGACGCTGCTCGCCGCCGTCCCGCGCGACGTCGCGACCGAGGCCCTACTCGAGCTCTTCGTGGAGAGCGACGAGACTTCGGAGAGCGGAAACGTGGTCACGCGCGTCATCGTGTACAACGATGCCGCCTTCACGTCGTCGGCCCCGATGCCGCCCGGCAATCCCGTAGCGGCGATCCTGCAGGGCAGCAATACGGCCAGCTTTGCCAAGGGCACGGGCACTGCCATGTACACCCAGCCCGTTGCGGTGGCGTGAGGAGCGCGAAGGCGGTGGGACGAGGCCGCGGAACTCGCACGCCGAATCTCGGCATCCACGCACCGCCGGCGCCGGCGGGGCCGCCCGCTCCCATCATGGCGCTCCCCATGGCGTGGACGTCCCAAGCGGCGCGTCCGCCACGCCCGATCGGTGCGGCTCGCCCCGAAGCGCCAGCGCCCGCGCCGGCGGCCGCGGCCGCGCCGCCCGCGCCGGCGCCCGTCCCCCCGCCATCGGTCGTCAGCGCGCCCCCCGAGGGACAGAACAACGCGAGCAACGCCAGCAACAACTATGCAGAGGCGCGACGCATGCGCGATGCGAATCGCTGGCGTACCGCGTCGCACGTGCCGCAAGGTGAGACCGGGCTTCTTGGAGCCTGGACGTTCGCGGTGACCGAGTACCCCCCGCAGTCGATGACGATTTGGCTGAAACGCATTGATCCGCAAGTCGGCTCCTACGAGCTCCTCATTCCGGGAGAAGCGCTCACCGGCAACGACTTTCCCGATCGGCGCCTCTACCAAGAGCTTCGACGCCAGCGGCGCCAACCGTCGGTCGCCGAGCGCTTCTCGGGGCGGATCCGCGCGCTCGCGCCCGACGGCAATTACCTGGACATTGGCGCGGGCGAAGTCTCGCTTCCGCCCGAGCCCAACGAAACCGCCGCCCCATGGTCCAATCCGCAAAACCCTTGGGCCGCCTCCGCCGGTTGGCCGAGCTCTCCGCCGTGGGGCGGCGGCCCTCAAGGATGGCCCCCGTGGAACGGAGGCGGCTACGGCCAGGCGTGGCCAGGCGGCTACGGCATGGGCGGCCCGATGCAAGCCATGATGCACGAGATCGCCGAGCTGAAAGCAAAACTTTCGGCGCAACCGCCTGCCGTGATCGCCGGCAACCCCGAGCTCGTCGAGCTGTGGAAAGTCATGCACAGCACGATCGAAGCCGCCCGACCTCACCAGGCGCCCAGCATCGATCCAGCGGTCGCCAAGCTCCTCGATCTCGCCTTTGCGCGGCTCGCGCAGACGAACACGCCGGCGTCGAGCGTGGATCCGTTCTCTCTCATTGAGCGGGTGATGGGGCTTGCGGAGAAATTCGGATCGGGCGGCAAGTCGGGGGGGATCACACTCCACACGGTCGACGGCGCCACGCTGCTCGAGAAATCGGACGGAACGCTGGACGTCGGGGGAAGCGTCGCGCTCTCGCTCTTGAAAGACTCCAAGGCCGCGATCCAAAGCGTGGGCACGGCGATCCGCGCGCGCGCCGGCGGTCAAGGGCAACCGGGCGGCCCGGCGCGGCCTGGCGCCGCTCCCCCCGCCGCTGGTCCTCGACCCAACGGTGCGGCGCCGGCGGGCAACGGAGCGCCGCCGAGGGCGATCGGGCAGTAAGCCCGCGCGCGCCCGGGGGCGCGCCCGCCGCGCGGCGATGTTGCGGCCGCCCGGGGAATCCGGCACCGTCGAAGTGCATGGCCGCGAGCTCGACGCCGTTCCCAACCGCTCGCGCTCACCGTCGCAGAGGTCATCTTTTCGGCCCTGATCTTGAAATGGATTTTTCTGCGATGAGTGCCGCGCACTCTCTCGAAGCCTACGGTTTCGTTCCCCCGACGCGCGACGAGCTCGCCGCCGCGTTCCTCGGCGAGCCGTCCGATCTCGGCCAGGATCCGAGCGACTTCTCGGGCCTGCCGACCGTCGCGCAACAGGCGTGGCCCGCCGTGGCCAACCAACTTCTCGCCGAGGGCGTGAACCCGAACGACAACGGCGAGGGGCAAGCGGCGTTTCAGGCGGCGCAAGAGCAATTCGCGACCGCCTACAACGACATGACCCAGCAAATGGGCGTGACCGATTACGCCCAGGCCGCGCAGGGCGCCGCGCAATACGTGCTCGCCGGCAAGACCGTGGCGGGAGCCGTGCAAACGGTTACGGGGCTCATCTCGCAAGCGCAGGGCATTAACAGCGTGCAGGCGGCGACCACGTTCGTGGGGAGCTTTTTCCAAGTGCTCGTCACCGCCTCGATCGGCGCCGGCGTCGTCAGCGCGGGCGTGGGCGCCGCCATCATGGTGGGCATCGGGGTCGCCCTCGAAGTCATCCAAAGCGCGTTCCCGGGAGCGAGCGCGCCCGCGGGGCAGCTCGTTTGTTCGAACGGCTCCACGCAAATCTACTGCGCGGGGGCCACGTTCAGCGTGGGATGCCTTTGCTGTGTGGCCCTCACCGCCGAAGAGGCCCAGTCGCCCATCAGCCCCGGCACGACCGAATGGCGCAACTTCCCGAGCCCCACCCTTGCGGCCGACGCGGCGTGGTTTCTCTTCGTGCCCTTCTCGTCGACAAGCTCCTTTTTGGATCCGCTTTCGCTCACGAGCTCGCCCCAAATCGGTACGCCCAACGGCGTCGCGAAATGGGGCAACGCGCAATGGAGCGGCGGCTACCCGGGACAGCGCCCGATTGACAGCGCGTTCCCCGACTATCACCAATTGGAATGCGACCAGGCCACGCCCTTCGGCGGCGAGGTCGAGCCCTGCCCCGCGGCGCTCGTCGACTTCACCAACGCCTTTTTTAGTGCGTGGAAGGCCAATCGCGCCTTTGCGCTGAACGGCCTCACACCCTTGAAGGACGAGCTCGTCCTTTTGCAAACCATCGCGACGTTCAATCGCGCCTATTCGAACTCGAGCACCTACGAGCTCACGGCCGACACGACGAACGCGCAACCGCAGCTCCCGCCCTCCATCGACCAGCTCACGGGTGCGATCATGAATCCCACGCCGGCGACGCCCTACGTGCCCTTCATCAAGCAACTTGCGTATGCGGCGATCGGGGACTCCAGCTCGAAAAACCTCACTGGCGTTTTGAACGCGGCGGGGACCGCGCTCGTCATCAACACGGGCCCGAAGAAGCAACCCCCCGTTGCTTCGCCCCTCTTGGCTTCCGCCGCCGCGAGCTCGTCGACGAGCTCGGCGGGGACGGTCGCAGCGGTCGCAATCGGGGGAACCGCGATTGCCGGGGGGTTGTGGCTTGCCCTCGGCCGGCCGATGACGCTATCGGCGATCCGCGCCGCGCTCGGGGGCCTATGACCACGACCTTCGTCCCCACGGTCTCGGCGGCCCCGATGCCGAAAAACCGTCCGACGCTCGCCGGCGCGCCGGACCACTTTGTTTGGTGGGACGGATCCTGGTGGGCGTGGGACGGCTCCTCGTGGGTGGCCATCGCGACGCATGCACCCGGCGAGGCCGGGGGGCGGTGGGGCGAGCCCTTCTCGAGCCGATGGGCGGGCCAGGGACCGCTACTCGAGTACTCCGCGGGGCAACCGGTCGCGCTTCCGTACGGCGAGGCGGGCGCCATGCTGGTCATGCGCGAGGGCGATGCGATCCGGACGCGCTACCTCGAAGCGCCGGCGGGCACTGCGACGTCGCTCCCGCGGCCTCCCGTTCCTTACGTGCTCGAGCCGCACGGGCCGGGAGGCATGGCGAGCGTGCGACGGAGCGTGGACAAGGTGGCGGCGCAGATCGCCGCGGATTTCCGACGGCGCGAGGTCATCGAATGGGCGCGCGGGGCGATCGCGGATGCGGGCCTACCGGGCGAGCGCGGCCGCGTGCAACCCGATTTGCAAATGGGCGCGCTCTTCGCCGCGCTCAAGGCCACCACGGTCTTCGTGCGCGATCCGGTCAACACCGAAGCGGTGGCAAGCACCGTCGCGATCCTCTGCCTCGATCCGGGCGGCGCGTGCCTTCGCGGCGGCGACTGCGATGACATGCTCGTGGCGCTCGGATCGGCCGCGCACGCGATCGGGATCCCGGTGCGCCTCTGCACGCGCACGTACCCGAACGCCAGGCAAGGGCACATCGTGCTGCAGTACGACAGCGCTCGCACGGGCCCGAGCGTGTGGAAATGCCTCGACCCGTCGACCGATTCCGGGGTGTGCTCGAGCACCCCTTACCTGTCGGAAATCATCACGGACGTAGACACCGGGAGCACGCCTATGTTTGTCGGCATTGGAGAGACCGCGGAACCGTCCACCTTGGGTGACCCGCCGGCGCAGACGATGAGCCAAGCCGATGCGCAAGGATGGATCACCCTCCTTTCGCAGGCGCGCACCCAAATGGCCAGCGCGGCGGCGCGCCTCGCCGCCAACGCGGCCGCGTACGCCGCCGTCCGCAGCGATCTCGGGTTTCCGGCCGTCGACGCGACGCCGGCGGCGACCGATCCGGGAGCCCCCGGAAGCTCGCCGCTCGTCGCGTACGTCAACAGCGTGTCGTCCGGTGCGCCCGTGTGGACGCAAGCCGCGGCGACGGCCGAGGCCAAGCTTTTGTCGACGGCGACCTTTCTCGAGAGCACGATCGCCGACGCGCTCGCCGGCGTTCGAGCCCTCACGTACCAGAATGGCGATCTCTTCATCGCGGCCAAGCCGGGCGACCCCTACGGCGTCTTGATCGTCGCGCCGACGGGCGGCGGGACGCCCGCGCTCCAATATGTCGACGTGGCCACCAACGCGCCCGAGGGGACCGTAGGGATCCTGCCGGTCATCGCGCTCGTGGCCATTGCGGGCGCCGTCGCCGTTCTGTCGCTCGCGTCCGCCTACGCCGTGAGCAAGTACTGCGAATTTATCGCGCAGACGCACCACGATGACGCGATGATCAAAATCAGCAACAACGAAACGGCGCTGCAGCAGCAAGGCGTGATTACGCCCGACCAGGCCACGGCGCAAACGAAAGCCTTGACCGATCTGGCCAAGGCCGCTCCCCCGGCATCGACCGCGCCCACGACGGCCGACAGCATCGCGACGGTGGCAAAATGGATCGGCGTCGCCGCCGTCGCGATCGCCGCGGTCTATGGCCTCTCCATCGTCGCGACGCTCGTGCGCGTCGCCGCGCCCGCTGGGCGATCGCCGAGCTCGAGCACGAGCGCCATGCGCACGACCCGCAGTCTCGGTTCGCGGCGACGGCGCCCGATCCGCCGCCGGAACATGCGCGCGATCCCAGTGCCCGCCGTCGACTAGCGCCCGAGTTGTTTGGTCGCTCGCATGCCGTTGGCCGGACGGGGCGCCGAGCCGTTCGCGAGGGCGGCCGGCGGCCGGGTCTCCTCGAGTGGCGTATGGTTTCGCTGCTCGCTCTTGCGGACCAGATGCGCGTACCCGCAGACGACGAGCGCCGCGGCGATCCGCTCGCGGGTCACCGCCGTTTGCGATAGGGCCCAAAGGTACCCGTAGACGGTGCGGGTGTCGGCCTTCGCGGCGACGGCGACCGAGCGCGCCCCATGCCGGGAGATCGCCGGATGGTTATGTCTCGTAGGGCCGGCGCTGTCCGGCCGGGGAACGACGGGCACGAGCTCAAGTATGCGCCCGGCTGCCAAAAGCGGGCAAGCGCGCCGGCGGGCGCGCACTGGGCGCGCCTCAGGGCGCGCCTGTGCACGAATCGCGTTGCATGGGGTCGAGGCGCGGTGCTTGCCTGATGGGAGGTTGCCCCGACGTGGAACGCTTCCGCCGACCTACCTCGACGCGATCCGGCGCGACCGCACCACGGCTCGAAGTCCCGCGCCGCTCGCCGTGCGACGCGACTACCCGAGTGGCAAACGCGCCGCGCTTAAGCGCGACCTCGCTCGCCATTACGAGGCTTGCAAGCGCGAGCCTCGGAACCGCGGACTCACCGCCGAGCGGCGAAAAAATTATTGCTCGCGTGTCGCCTGGACGATCGTCCGGCGCAGCGGGCGCTATCCCGATTATCCGACGTTCGCCAAGCGCAGGGGCAAAGGAGCCGAGATGAAAAGGGACCACCACGGGCGATTTGTGAAATACCGGGCGCGCTCGATGGCCAAGCGGTCGCACCGTCGCTCGCACGCCAGCTCGCCGCGGCGCCATCGCCGGCGCGCGCGCGCGGTGGCGTATACGCATCGCCGCCGCCGCGCGCACATGGTGGCCGCGCCCGCGCCGCGTCGCCGTCGCGTGGGAGCGGCGGCGACGACGAGCACCCCGCACCGCCGCCGCCGTCGCGCGTCGGCTTCGCGCAGGCGTAGCGGCAGCCGCCGCGGCGGCGCCCGCCCGGTCATCGTGGTCGCCAACTCGCCGGGCAGGCGAAGCTACCGGAGGCGTCACCACGCGCGTAGTGCGCCGCTCTTCACCCTCGGCGGGATGATGACGTTCGGGGTGGGCGGCATCTTCGGGGCCGAGGCGGCGGATCTTCTGACCCGCTACTTCCTCGGCCTCTCGCCGACGACGACGCCGCTGCCCACCGGGGTCACCAGTATCGCCTCGTACAATGACGTGGTGATGGCGGCTCCCCCGAGCCTCAAGCGCGTCGCGATCGAGCTCGGCGTTTCGCTCCTCGGATGGATCGGCGGCGGCTTGGCCGCGCGCGCCGGCATGTCCCTGCTTTCCCTCTTCGGGTACGGCTGGGGGTTCGGCGCGACGTTCCATCTCGGCTCCGCCATCATCGACGGCTACCTCTTGCAACCGCTCTTTGTGGGCAGCACGTCGACGCCCAACGCGATCGGGCAACAGATGTTTCAGCACGAGATCAACGCCTCGGCCGCGCGGGCAACCGCGGTCGCCGCCGGCGGCACCCTCGGCGCTCCGGTCAACCGCGCGGGGACTCCCGTCCTGCCCCCGCAGCGGCCGACCACCCATGTTCCCGCGGCACTCGCCCAGCTTGGCCCGCGTCGCGCTCCCGCGACGCTCGGCCAGCAGGCATCGAGCGCCTCCCCCTGCGCGCCGTGCTCGGCTCCGGGCGTCGACCCGGGCAAGCGCTGCGGCTGCGGCGGCGGCTGCGCCCAATGCCAGCAGCAACAGCAGCAACCGCAACCGGCGTCGCCGCCCGCCGTCGTTCCCATGGCGCCCGCCGCTCCGCCCGCGCAGTGCCCGCCCGGGATGCAATACGTGCAGGTCATTGACGGATCGTGGGCGTGCCAGCCCATCCCGCAGAACCCGCAAAACTTCCAACCGATCCTGCCGATCCCGCAAGCCGCGACGAGCCCGTTCGCGGCTGCGAGCACAGCGGCCTCGATGGCCAACGGTACCCAAGGCCTCGGCCAGCCGCCCGCGGGCGGCCCCTTCAGTCCCTACCAGCATCCGATGATGCGCTCGCTTTTGAACGGCCCGAGCTGGCTACGGCGCGCGGCCTAGCCGCGAGCTCGGGCGCTGCTCGCTCTTTCACACCCTCTCGCGAAAAGGACGCTCGCCGCCATGAATCAACCAAGCCTCGCCGCGCAAATGATCGCCCGCGTGCCCACGTCATCGCCGCCCATCAAGAGCAAAGACGCGCGCAAAGAAATCGGCCTCGGGATGAGCCCCGACCAGTACGGGAGCAACGTCGACCAGTGCCTTGCGGACCAGTGCGACCCGCGCGCGCGCATCGAGATCGCCGAGGTCGCCCGCTGGCGCATCGACTCGCCCGTGGCCGACACGACGATCGGCGGCCCGCTCGGCAACCGCATTAGCCCGTGGCAAACGGCGGACGGCAACCCGCCCGCCGGCATCACGACCGCAACGAACACCCTGGCCACGCCGGGCATCTTCGCGTGCGACATGATCTTGCGCGGGATCTCGATCCGCATCCTGGTCGAGCCCGAAGCGCGCCTCATCGGCGGGATGTTCTTTAACCCGTCGGGCACGAGCGAGCTGCCGGGTTTCCCGGACGTTTGGACGCTGAACGACATCGCCAACGGCGCGCTTGCGCTCCCGGAAGGCGTGACCCCGCTGCCGGGCGAGTTTCTTTTTGGCATGAACACGTGGAAATCCGCGTTCGCGTTCGTCAACGCCTACGAGCTTTCCGTAGGCAAAGACCACCAGGAGGAGCTCATCCGCGAACCCCTGACGCAGTGCTCGCATATCGAGCCTTTCGCCGAGGCCGAGGCGGCCGGAATGGTCTTCGGCAGCAACATCGACCAAATCAACGTCCTAAACCAGCGGCTCGCGCTGCTCGGCCTCCCGCAGCAATTCGCGGGGCAGTACGCCAAGAGGCTCGGGAGCGTCACGGTCGGAGGCGCCAACGTCGGGATCTTCACCCCCTCCCGCGAGCAAGACGGCTCGATGACGATGTTCGGGGCGATCGGCGTGCCCATGAGCGTCACGCGGCGCGACCCGTACATGTTCACGCACCCGATTTTCTGGCCGTCCGGTCACCCGCTCTCCATGTTTTTCGAAGTCAACGATCAGGTGTACCAGTCGCAATTCCAGCGGTGGCTTTCGGTGACCGGCGGCGCTGGAGGGCAGGCGGGCACCGATCTCAATCTGCCCTTCTCCAACCAGATCGCAGCGCTCGGCGGCTATACCGGGAACTCCCCCTGGGAAACCGGCACGGACATCATGCTGGAGCAGACACTCGACGTGACCAACCCGGTCGTCAATGTCACGCAGCAGGTGCAGGTCAACCGCGCGCTCCTCAAGCTGGGGACGATGGTGCTCGAGATGGCCGTGATCGGGTTGCGGGTCTCCAATCCCCAATGGGGCCCCGTGATCGCCCGCGCGATAAAATGCGGGGTCATCTCGGCCCCCCGCGGTTACGGCAGCTTGACCACGTACATGCAGTAGGCGTTTTCCGAGCGCGCGGCCGCTCCTTCCCTCCCGAGCCGGCCGCGCGTTCTTTTTCCCTCCCCCTTTCCCCCCGCCCGAGAGAGTGACGTCCGATGGTCGCGAGCACGCAAGCGCAGGGACTCGCCGTTCCGGATTTCGGCGTCCTCTGCGCGTATCACCCGCAAGTCGCGCTCGCGATCGCGTGCGGTGTTCCGCTCCACCCGAATGTGCGCGTGCTCCAGGTCACGTTCGGCACGGGCGCGGCCGTGGGCGACGTGCTGCCGGCGTCCTTCTCGGAAGTCATGGGCGCGTATTCGATCTTCGCCGGCGCCGACGTCACGATCGATCCGACGAACGCCTTTCCAGGGAACCCGCTCAAGTACCTGAACGACGTTTGCCAGGCGCTGTGCAGCGGGATCACGTTCACCCTCTTTTGCCGCGGGCGGGAAGACTACACGCCCATTCCCGACGAAACGCCCCTCCAGAGCGTGGCCAAGCTCCTGTCGTCCTCGGTCGGGATTTGGACGATGGACACGCCGGACAATGTCAAGGCGACCTTCACGCTCCAGTCGCTTCCCAACGCGCAAGCCGAAACGACGGGCTTTCCCCTGACGGCGTGGGTCAACCTGTCGTTTCTCATGCTCGGCGGCGGGTGCCGGGAGTATTTGTGCCTCGATCCCTGCGAGGCTCGTCGCCGGCTCTGGCAAGACCACGGCATCGGGCAAGGGGGCGGCATGCGACCCGGGCCGACTCCGAACCAGGCGCAGACGTAAGGGGGAGGCGGCGCGAGGCCATGACCCAGCCGGCCGAGCTTCGCGGACACGGCGACGCCCATTGCACGGCATGCGGGGCGGTGAACCGCCTCAAGCCCGCTCGGCATGTGCACGAGCTCACGCGCGATCGCCAAGAGGTCACCGCCCGCGGCTTTGACGACTTCAAGCAGGGGGCCATCGCAGGTGGATCGGCCGATCCGCTCGCGGGTCCGTACTCGACAGGGATCCGGATCCCGCCCGCGCCGCTCGACGTTGCCTACCGCGTCCTTTGCGGCGTCGCCGAGCTCGACGCCGGCGACATGATCGTGGGCATCCGTCAGGGCATCGAGATTGGCGCGATCCTCGGCGAAGTGGACGACAGCGGAAATCCGATCGCGCCCATGTGGCCCGAGATCCGCCCGGTCACGACGTACAATTGGCGGTTCATCGACTCGGCATGGGCCTGGACGCTGACGCGCGAGCCTCTCAGCCGGTTTCCCTACCGCAGCGGCCCGAACGATCGGGACACGTTCGCGTTTCGCGACTGCTCGGGAAGCGCGCTCGTCTACGAGACCGCGGCGTTCCCCGCCGTTCCGATCTACCCCGGGTACATCGGCCTCGATGGCTACACGCCGCCGGCGATGCGCGGGCAAAAGGTCCTGACCGCCTACGATCTTCGCTGGCCGTTCGACTCCGATCAGAGCAACGAAGAGCTGTGGATCCCCGTCCATCGCCCGGAGCGGTGGCGCCTGTATTGCGACGTCTTGCAAACGAACCCCGGGACGCGAAACGACCCGCCCAACTGGGGCGGGACCGACGTCCGGCAGATTCAGGGCATCGTGCCCGAAGACGAGTTTTTGAGCTTCTGTCTCAACGCGGTGGACGATCTCGCCGCCGGGCCCTTCGTGTGGCGCGCGCATGGGCGCCTCATCGTCGAGCGGATCAAGCGAGAAAGGGGGCCACGATGATGGACATTTCGGGCCACGCAAGACACCACCACGGCGAGGGTCTCGATCCCCGTCTCGCGGGGTTGCTCGGCCAGCCGTCGCAGCTCTCCACGCTCGTTTCGACGCTCAACAGCGCGACCACGCAAGTCAGCGCGCTGCAGGCCTCCGTGCCCACCCAGGTGCAAAACTTCGCCTACAACTACGGGCGATGGTACGCGGCGATGCTCAACTGGGCGAACGGGTTGTCGGCCGCCGCCTACACCGGGATGACCGTCGCGCAGTCGGCCGCCCCCGGCTCGCAATACGCGACGCAAGCGCAAGCTGCGTACGCGCAGATCGCGCCCGTCATGGCGCAATGGCAACAGCTCTTCGGGTACGCCGCGGCGCACGGCTCTTTTCCGAACGGCGTGACGATTGGCATTCAGGCCCAGCCTTGGCCGCTCATCCCCGACACGGGCGCCGCCTTCAAGGCCAACCCGGCGTTTCTCACGCTCGTCATCACGTGCTTGACCGACGGCGCCAACGCGATCGCGATGCTCCAGCGGCAGCAGCCGATTAGCCAGGGCGCCGGCGCCGGCGGTTTCACGCCGCAAGGCGTGCCTGGTTCCGGGGCATCGACGACGCCCCCCGGCCTCTCGCTTCGGCCCGGGCTTCACCGCGCCGGGCTCGAAGGCCTCGGCGATCCCCCCCACGACGGAGCTCCCATGCAAGGCGACGTGTACCAATACGCGGGCTCTCTCGGCGAGCCTCTTCCGCCCCTTCCGGAAGGGTTCGAGCTCGTCCCCTACGAGGACGGGATCGCGCAAGCGCGGTCGACCGCCATTGCGCGGGCGAGCGCGCGTCTGGAGGCGGGCGCGCCGGCGACGCTCGGCGACCCGCCCGATTCCGACGCGCTCGATAGTTGGCAGTTTCGCGACGAGCTCCACCCGGGGGGCCTCTATCGCTTTTTCATCTACGAGCACGCGGCGGGAAGGGCTGTGGGAGCCGCCCGGTTTACGGGCGCTCTCGGCGAGCCCTCGACGATCGGCGATCTCACGGACGCGACGCTGCAGAGCGCGGCCGCGGCGCTCGTGCAGTACCTGCAGGGCAAAGGCTGCACGGCGAGCGCCTTCACGGAATGCGGGACCTTTCAGACCGCGTTCAACGCCCAAGCTCCGGCGGCGAGTCTGCCTACCATCGCCACGGATCAACAGTACGGACCGTGCACGCAACAGGCGCTCCAGGCGGTGCTGAACGCCGCGCCCGCGGCCGGCGGCGGCGGACCGACCCAGCAGGCGCCGACGAGCTGCATCGCGGGCACGTGCGCGAGCGGGCAGTTTGTGGCGCCGGCGAGCTCGACGTCGACGCCGGCGACGGGCGTGACGAGCGCGCAAGCGGGAACCGCTCTCGCCACGACGACGGCCGCCGCGGCGCCGTCGAGCTCGAGCGGCGTCCTATGGTTTGTGCTCGGGGGCCTGGTGCTCGCCGGCGCCGCCGTCGCCGGCATCGCCTCCTCGGGCAAGTTCTAAGAAGGATCTAGGAAGGATCCAAATAGGGCCGCCCATGCTTCGATCCGCCGATTCGCTCTATGGGGAGGCGCGCGCGCGCCTTCGCCGGCTTTTCGGGCGCGTCGTGGCGTCGTCGCTGCCCACGCTCCGCACAGCGGCTACCCTCGCCGGCTCGGGCCTGGCCCTCGCCGCGGGCGTGCGGACAGACCTCCGGCTTGCGATCGCGGCTGCACGCGGCCGCCCCCGCGGCCGCCGCGCGCGCCGTGTGCGCCGCGCCCACCCGCGCGGGCGCACCGATTTGCCGCTGCCCGGCCCCCTCGGGTTGCTCGGCGGTTGGGTCCGGGACAGAGCGGCGAGCGCCGTCCGCGCTCGCAAGGAAGGTTGAGCCATGAGCGAGAATCGTCAGGACTTCACGTCGCAAGTTAAGAGAATCGAAAACCTCGAGGCGCGCGCCGCCGCGCGGTCCGCCCAGCAAAGCGCCGAGGCTCTCTGGCAAGCGATCCAGGCGGTGTCGGGGCAAACGCAGGCGCCTCCGCATTCGCAGACGGCGCCGGCGGTCACGCTCGTCGCCGCGCTCGTCCTCTGGCCGCGGGTCTCCGGGCTCTTCGAAATGTCCCTGCGGACGAGCTGGTCCGACGGGACCACGGCCGACAGCGTGACGCTTTCGCTCTACACAAAGCAGGGAGCCGGGACGGGCGTCCTGGCCGGAGGGACGGCCACGGGCAAGGGAAGCGTGGCGCAAGGCTATGGGCCGGGCGCCGGGATGATTTTGAACTTCGACGCCACAGGCGCCGGCGGCCTGACGTTCGAGGGCTCGAGCGCCGTCACGATCATTCAGCACGCCGACGCGGCCGCGACCTTGACCGGCCTACTGACCGCGAACGGCCTCGGCACGCAAAACTTCGAAACGGGCCTAATGCTGGCCGATGCGAGCGGCCCAACCAACAGCACGAGAACGCCTTTCACGATCGGAAAGCCCGCGCTTTTCGCGCTGGGCGTCTCGGCGACGCACGTGATTTCGTTCGAAAGCCTGTCGTTTTGGGCGCGCGAGCTTCCGAACAACTAGCCCCGGCGGGTGCACCATGAGCGTCAATCGACAGGACTTCACGAGCGAAGCCAAAAAGATCGAAAACCTGCTGGCGCGGGCCAACGCGCGAGCGGGAACCCTCTCGGCGGGAGCGCTCTGGCAAGGGCTGCAGGCCTTCACCCACAGTGCGGGTTACCAGGGCGCCCCGGCCGATCAGACGGGTCCGGCCTCGACGGTCGTTGCCGCCATGGTGCTGTGGCCGCGGGTGTCGGGGCTTTTCGAAGTGAGCATGCGCGTCTCGTGGGCGGACAACACGACGGCGGATCTGGTCACGCACAGCCTCTACAGCAAACAAGGGGCAGGTGCGGGCGCCCTCGCCGGCGGCAACGCCGAGGGCAAATCCAGCGTGGCGGTCGGCGCGGGGGCTGGAGAGTCGATGGTCCTAAACGTCGACGCGACGGGCGGACCGGGTCTCACGTTCGAGGGCTCGAGCGCGTTCACGATCTTGCAGCACCAAGACGCCGCCGCGACGCTGACAGGCCTTCTCTCCGGGAACAACGGGAGCACGCAACACTTCTCGACCGGGGCAATGCTCTGCGACGCCGCGGGCTCGACGAGCAACACCCGCACGCCCTTCACGCTGGGCCTGCCGTGCTGCTTTGCACTCGTCGCCTCGGCGACCCATCTCGTTCACTACAACTCCGGAAGCCTGAGCTTTTGGGCCCGCGAGCTCCCACGCTAGGCCAAGCGCGATGACGTGCGCGGTCCCGAGCGGCATGATCCAAAGCGTGCGGGCGAGCCTCGCCGCCAAGGCCCTCTCAACGGCTTGGGCGGCAGTCTCTCCCGGCGTGGCGGCGCCGAGCACCGGGATCGCCCTGGCCTTTGCGTGGGCCATCAGCGAGGGCAGCTTTACGAGCTACTACCAGGGCACCAACAACTTTGGTTCCTACCATGCGACGAGCGGATTTCAGCAAACGCATGGCTCGCAAAGCGGCTACGGGATGGTTGCCTTTCTCGATCACAACCCAGCCGCGTACATCACGCGCATGCGCGTCTACCCCTCGCTTGCACTCGGCGCGCAAGATTTTCTGACGCTCGTCAATAAGCAAGTCGGGGGCCTCGCCAGCATTCAAACCGCGCAAGCCTACGCGACGAAGACGTACGTTGCGGGCTATTACCAGGGCTTTGCAACGCCCGTGACGCCGCTGGCGCAGCGGGCGGCCGCGGCCGCCGCGGGCACGCTCACGGCCGCCGACAACCAGAACATTGCCGGAGGCGTCTCGCTGCTCAACTGCTACTTGCCCGAAGCCCAAGCGGCCGTCGCGGCGGCCGCGAGCGAAGCCGGCGATCCGACGGCGACGAGCGTGGGTCCCTTCGCGCCTCTCGCCTCTCGCCTCACGCCCGGATCCACGCTCGTCAACTATGCCGGAGCAAGCGTACCGGGCACGCCCCACACGCTCGCGAACGCCCGCGCGGTGCTCGGGCCCAACGCCGACGATCCGCCGGCGGGAGCGATTTCGATCGCGGATTGCAACAACGCGCCCGGTGGACAGGGGGTGTGGATGTTCGGATCGGGTTACGTCGCGAGCTCGGGGCGCTCGCGCCCCGTGCGGGCGGCGGCGCCGAGCGGGGCCAGCGTGCTGACGGCGGTGCTCGTCGGCGTCGCCGGCGCGGCGGCCGCCGCCGCAACCACCATGGCGATCGAGCGCCGCGTGCGCGGCTAATCCCGCGAAAGGACCAGGCACATGGATTGGCTTCTCTGGCTACTTCTCGGGGGCGTCGTCGTCGGAACCGGCGTGGCGCTGACCTCTTCGGCGCAGCAGCAGGCGGCGGCCGCCGGGACGCCGGGCGCCACGCCGGGCGCCACGCCCGCGGCGGGCGGGGGCTTTTGGGAGCTCGCGACCGGGATCAACCCGGGAGACAACGTGCGCATGACGATGAACCCCACCGTTTTCGCGCAAATGATCGCGTCCTTCCCCGCGTACGGGACCGGGAAACCCGCCTGGATCGATTTGCTATCCGCCATGCACTGGGGCTTGACGGGCAACGGCACGCAACCGATCCAAGCGTGGGGCCCGGGGGACGCGCTGCCCACCGATTGGCCGACCGGCGATCTCTTCGCCGCGACCGGCTACCACGCGCAGTACCAATACGCCGGCGCCCAACCCGTCGACGTTTCGTCGCTTCCGCTCACCGTGGTCGTGTGGACGAAACCGGGAAAACTGGCCGGCATCGCCCCGACTCCCGTGCAGGCCGCGGGGGCGACTGCGGGCCAAAAAGTGAGGGCGCCGGTCCAAACGAAGTTCCCGATCGTCCCGGCGCCGAAGCCGAATCCCGCGCCGAAGCCAGCACCCAAGGCCGGCACGGGCGCGGCCGCCGTCGGCGTCGTCGTCGTGCTGAGTCCGGGCGTCACGACCGCGATCACCGTGCCGGCCGCCTCCCCGTTGACGGTCAAGGCTCCGGCGGGCGCGACGATCGGCCAAATCAGCAGCAAGGCGCAAAAGGCGATCGCGGTCAACGCGGGCCAATTCACCTTTACGGCTTCGAACGCCATGGGCACGGCAACCAATCCCGCGCTTCTGCCGGGAACGGCCACGAGCCCGGCCCACTACGTCGCCACCCTGAACATGGGCGGCGGGGCCGCGCCCGCGCAGGCCGGACTCAACGTGATCGGCTCGTAAGAGACCCGAAGCAAGGAGAAGCGCCGCAATGGGCAAGGGGCCGCAATTCGCCGACCGGGACTACACCTACGCGCGTCTGGCGATGCTTTTCGCGCGATCGCGCAGCGTACCCTTTCCCCTCGTCCCGCAGCCTCCGGAGCTGCAGGGTACCCAAATCATCGACCCGCAAAATCTGACGCACGTGGCCACCGCGTCGGGGCAGTACCAAGCAACCGTCGTCGACTATTTGGGCATACCGCGCACGGGGCGCGTGTGGATCCGATACGCGGATCTCGTCTCAGCGTGGGGGACACTCTGGCCGCTGATGACCGAGCAACCGATTTTGGTTCAGGTGAGCAACCACACCGACAACAGCGATCCGGTGCTCTTTTGCCCGGTGCAAGAAGCCGCGCACGTCTACTCGGTCTATCTCGGGGGCGCGCCCACGATTCTGCGAACCGATACGCTGGCGGTGACCTCGCAAAAAAATTCGGCGCTCGGAACTAACGCGATGCTGAGTACCGAGCTCAACGCGGCGAGTGTGAGCTCCACTCGCCTCTTTCAGATCGTAGCGGGGGCGATCCACAGCGTGGCATGGTCGTACGCCCCGGGCGGCGCCGCGCCGCAATGGCTCATCAACCAACCGCAAGAGCCCCAGGGCATCTCTCCCACGCTCCCGGCGGTCGAAGTGAACAACTGGGCCAACGGCCAGGCTGTGCAGGAAGTGCAAGCCGTCCAGGTAAACCTCGCGCTCGTGCGCGGCACCGCGTTGGGTGGCGACGGGATTTTGCTGCTGGGCTTCGACGGATTCGATCCGGAGGGTGGCGGCGAGAGCCTGTGCCTTCTGGACAACACCGATTGCGCCATCGTTTGCAGCGAAGTTAAATTCAACCGATACACGACGTGGCTTGCGGCGCCCGGGACGGGCGGAGTCTTCTGCAATTGCTGCATCCCGTATGCGATGAGCGTTCAAGGGCTCGCGTCGTTCTTTGGCTGCATGTGGGATCCGGCCACGATGTTTTCGTGGGACTGGGCCAGCACGGGCTTTTCTGAGCTGGATTTCGATTGCGCGATCGGTGCGGCGTTCGAGGGCGCGATTCGCTGGGGCCCTTCGAACGTGATTGCGCTCGGGCCGACGGTGCTCGATACGCTGCTCACCTTGACCAATTGCGAACTGAGCATCCAGTCCACGAACCTCACGACCCCGGTCCTCTACTCGGCGGGCACCAAATCCAACGGCGCCTCCTGCAACATTTCGATGGAGGGATTTTCGGCCGTGGTCGTCGACACGATCCAAACCACGAACGCCGCGAACGCGATCACCTACCCGACCGCGAACAGCACGGGGATCTACATCAACGGTGCGAACGACGCCGCGCTCCACGCCACCAACGTGAACCTCCAGACCTACGCGATCGTGGCCGCGAACACGCCCGCCAACCTCGACGCGTCGGACGCGCCCCTGCAAGGCATCTTCCAAATGGGCGGCTCCGTGTTCAAGTACGCTCCGCGGTGACCGCGAGCGTGAGAAGGGACGAACGCATGGCGAAAGCGGCAGCGATCCAACCTGGGGACGTCGTCGTCATCGACGGCGAGGGCCCTGGCCTACGCGTGCTCGTCCCCGCGGGGACGCCCGTCGCGTATCCCCTCACCTTGACCGTCCGCAAGCTCCCCCGGCGTCTGTCGGCCGGCTATGTCACGTTCCAAGCCTACGACGAAGAGGGAAGGGTCTTTCGCCTTCTCGCGCAGGCCGCGGCCGACGTGATTACGACGTCGGCGTAGATGAGCGCCGGCGAGCTTTCCTTTCGCGAGGAGGACGGCTGGGCCGAGCTCGACGACGTGCGCGAGGCCGTCGCGCGCGGCGATCTCGATCGGTCGCTCCTTTGGGCACTCTGCGCCCAGCGAGACCATGACGGCGCCGCGGCGCTGCTCGAGGCGGCCGGTTGGGATCCGATCGTGCGCCCGTGCAAGGTGGCGATCGTCCACGTCCCGTGCGCGGAATGGGGGGAGCGGGACCGCGTCTTTGTGCAAGAAGACAACTGGGATCCGGACGAGCCCGAGCCAAGCGCGCCCTAAGGCGCGCCTCGCTCGCGCTGCGCGTGACCCCGCCCTCTTTTCGGCGTTACCATCGAAGCCATGCCGCCCGTCCCGCCCGACGACAAGCCCGCACCCACCCCGGATGCGTCTCTCGACCCGCGAGAGCCCGCGACGGGGCGCCAGTCCCCGCAGAGCCGCGTGCCGCCGATCGCCGAGGCCAACGAACGCTTGCAAGAGTACGCGCGGCGAGGGGCGCCGCCGGGGCCGGGGTATCCGGCAGCAGCCGAAGACGGGGCGCCCGAACCGATCTTGACGCTCGAGCTCGACGGTCTCACACACGGCGAAATCACCCGCGCTCTGCTCGATGCCGTTTCCGAAAAATGCGGGACGTCGGTCGAATCGCTTTTTGACGTGGAGAAGACGCCGCCGGCGATGCGCGTGGCGATCGAAGAGGCCGTCGGAACCTTTACGCGGCTCGCCGTCGTGTGGCAACGCGAGGAGGAAAGCCGCCTTCTCGTCGCCGTCACGAAAACCGCGGTGCTTGGCAAATGCGAGGGCGACCGCGGCCGTTCGAGCGAGGTACTCACCTTCCCCCGGCCGTCCCCTCCCGAGCCGCCCGCGCCCAAAGCCGCCGCGGCGACCCGGAGACTCGGCTCGCCCGTTCCCCCGCCGGCGCGGCCGCCGCAAGCGCCGCTCGCACCCGGCGTGGGCCGTCCCGGCCTCTCGCGGCGCGGGGCGCCCGCGGGCCCCGTGCGTCCGCGGTCCTAGTCCCGCGCCCGGCGGTGGCTCCGGCGCACGCTCCGCAGCTCCTTTTTGACGTCCCTCACGGCCTCCTCGAGGGCCACGTTGCAATCCGTGCACATGGCGATGCCATGTCCCTGCGAGTGCACCAGGCTCCCGTACGCGAGCGCGATCGCGAGCTTCTCGCGCATGATCGCGTCCACCTCTTCGTTGTCCGCCTCACGATCCGGGCTTTCGTCGTCCGCGTCGCGTGCTTCGTCGTCGGCTTCGTCGAGAAGCACACAAAAAAGGCACTCGGGCTCTTCGTCCGGCTCGGGCGCCCGGCGGCTGGAACGCGGCCGGGGTTCGGGGCCTTCTTCGATCTCGACGAGCGATGCGGGACGGCGGCGAGGCATGGGCGCGCGTTCGAGCGTACCATGGCCCTCCGATGGGCAAACGAGCCTGCATCCACTGCGGCAAGGGCCCGAGCCAGGGCGTCGAGCTCCGGCCCTACGCGGCCGGCGGCGCCCTCACGTGCTTTCGCTGCGCCCACGAAACCCCCGAGCGCAAGGCCGAGGCACAGAGGCAAATGGCTGCGGCGCTGGGCGCACTCGAGGGCGGCGCGGTGCTGACGAGCGACGGGCCACAATCGCCCGAGGCCGTGGCGGCCGGGATGCGTTGCGACACATGCAAAAATGAGCCGTCGAGCGTCGAAGTTGCCGCCATCGCGCGGAGCCTTCGGACTGGCGCCCCGCCTCCGGGAGGACGGCCGCCGGAAATCCTCGGGTTTCTCTGCGCGGCATGCGCCCTGAAAAGCCGTCCCTACGTGTGCACGCGCTGCAGCCAACCCATTGCGCTCGGCGGACAAATCGCCGTCGATGCCGCGGGCAGGCCACGCCACGCCGGCCCTTGCCCCGATTGGTTGGCGGCTCTGCGCGGCGAAGGATAAGAGCGCCCGGGGGCGCGCCCTAGGTTCTGTCGCGCTCGGCGCGCGAGTCTGGGCGACAATGGCGGCGGGGCGCGCGTTGTGAACTCAGCCACCCATCGCACCGGCGATCTCAAGCGGATCGAATCGCTGCTGGCGATCGCGATCGCGCGTGTCGCGCGCACCGGGACGGGTGGAATCACGCGCCTGACGGGCGACGTCCTCGCCGGCCCCGGCACCGGATCGCAGGCCGCGACGGTCGTTCGCGTCAACGGGTCGACCGTGCCCGCCGGCGGCGCGCTGACGACGGGCAACGTGCTGCAGGTGACGGGCGCCGCGGCGCTCGGCTACGCGCCCGTGAACCTCGCCGGCGGCGCCAACTTCGTCACCGGCGTTTTGCCCGCGGCCAACCAAGCGTCGCAGACGATGGCGGGCGACGTCACCGGGACGACGGGGGCGAACACAGTCGTCGCGCTTCAAAATCGACCCCTGTCGAACGCCGCGCCCGCGCTGGCCGACGTGATCGCCTGGAACGGCGCGGGATGGGCACCGGCTGTGCCGGCGTCGGGAGGGATCACCCAGCTTACCGGCGACGTGCTCGCCGGTCCGGGCGTGGGCTCGCAAGCGGGGACCGTCGTCGCCGTCAATGGCTCGACCGTGCCCGCGGGCGGCGCGCTGACGACGGGCAACGTGCTGCAGGTGACGGGCGCCGCGGCGCTCGGCTATGCGGCCGTCAACCTCGCCGGCGGCGCGAACTTCGTGACGGGCGTCTTGCCCGCGGCCAACCAGGCGTCGCAGACGATGGGCGGCGACGTCACCGGCACCACGGCCGCGTCGACGGTGGCCAAGGTGAACGGGTCGACCGTGCCCGCCGGCGGCGCGCTGACGACCGGGAACGTGCTGCAGGTGACGGGCGCCGCCGCGCTCGGCTACGCGGCCGTGAACCTCGCGGGCGGCGCGAACTTCGTGACGGGGGTCCTGCCCGCGGCCAACCAAGCGTCGCAGACGATGGGCGGCGACGTCACCGGCACCACGGCCGCGTCGACGGTGGCCAAGGTGAACGGCTCGACCGTGCCCGCCGGCGGCGCGCTGACCACGGGCAACGTGCTGCAGGTGACGGGCGCCGCGGCGCTCGGCTACGCGCCCGTGAACCTGGCCGGCGGCGCGAACTTCGTGACGGGCGTCTTGCCCGCGGCCAACCAGGCGTCGCAGACGATGGGGGGCGACGTCACCGGCACCACCGCCGCGTCGACGGTGGCCAAGGTGAACGGGTCGACCGTGCCCGCCGGCGGCGCGTTGACGACGGGCAACGTGCTGCAGGTGACGGGCGCCGCGGCGCTCGGCTACGCGGCCGTGAACCTCGCCGGCGGCGCGAACTTCGTGACGGGCGTCTTGCCCGCGGCCAACCAGGCGTCGCAGGCGATGGGCGGCGACGTCACCGGCACCACGGCCGCGTCGACGGTGGCCAAGGTGAACGGGTCGACGGTGCCCGCCGGCGGCGCGCTGACGACGGGCAACGTGCTGCAGGTGACGGGCGCCGCGGCGCTCGGCTACGCGGCGGTGAACCTCGCCGGCGGCGCGGCGCACGTGACGGGCGTCCTGCCCGCGGCCAACCAGGCGTCGCAGACCATGGGGGGCGACGTGACGGGCACGACGGCCGCGAGCACGGTCGTGGCGCTGCAGGGAAACGCCGTATCCAGCAGCGCGCCCACGACCGCCTACCCCATGATCTGGAGTGGATCGGCGTGGGGCCCGGGCGGCAACATCGATTTCGCAAACAAGTATGCGAAGAACCTTCAGACCGCGACCTTCGATCAAGAGCTCGCGAACGGCAACAGCGGCGCCGCGTTCACGATCAATTGGACGAGCGCGCAGAAGCAAACGATCACTCTCAATGCCAACTGCACGTTTACCTTCACGTCGCCGAACGGCCCCTGCAACATGGTGCTTCGGCTGGTGCAGGATGCGGTAGGCAGCCGCACCGTGACGTGGCCCGCGACCGTGAAATGGGTGGGCGCGGCGGCGCCGACCTTGACGACGTCGGCGAACGCTGTGGACATTGTCTCGCTCTATTGGAACGGAACGAACTACTACGCCTCCTACGGCCTGAACTTCGCGTGAGGCCGCGCGCTACATCTCGACGCCGAAGCCGATGACGTCGCGCACCGTCGGCGCGCTCGCCGCCTTGAAGGCCACGACGGCGAGCAAGCCCTCGCTGCACCATTCTCCTTCCGTCGAATGGGCTCCCGATCCCAAAATGAAATTGTCGCCCATGACGAAATAGGGGGGCGCGGTGACGTTTTCGCGCCGCGTGACGTTGCTCATGTTGAGCGTGGTTCCGCCCGAGGCGCCGGCCGCGCTCGATCCGAAATAGATGCACAGATCGCCGGCCGCCGAAAGCGTGTAGCTCATCGTCGGCGAGCAGCAGCACGCGCCCGGCTCGTCCACGATGAGCGCTGTGTCCACGACCGCGCCCGAGGGGACCCCGGACCACTCCCCGATCGCCAGCGAGGAGTTATTGCCCCCGCTGAGTCCCGTTTGGGTCACAGTGACCGTGTTCGCGCCGGCGGCGCAATCGAGGGCGTACCAAACGACCAGGGCGAACGTTCCCCCGAACCCGTACGCGGTGGCGTCCGCCCGTTGCCAGTGGTTGCCCTGGCTATCGCTCACGGTGGCATCGCTGGCGCCGGAGACCGAGAGCATGATGCCGCACGCGAGCGTATTGCCTAGGGTGTTGTTCGAGCCGTAGGCGAGCGTCGTCGAACCCACGATGACGCCGCGCTGGTTGGCGCCTTGCACGAACGCGTAACTCATCGCCCGAACTCGTGGGAACGGCGGGCCGCGGACTGGCCAAGACGCCACGCGCAGTACCGCGCGAAGGTCCGCTCTTCGATCGGATGGGTGTGCGCGGTCAACACGAGCTCCGGATCCATGTCGGCGACGAGATCGAGGGAACGAAGAAAGGGCGCCGAGCGGGTGTCGGCGTCGAGCTCGAGCAAGTCGCCGGCGACGAACGTATGGCCATCGAAAAGCCCGACATGGTCGCGCGCGTGACCGGGCGTCCGGACAACGTGCCAGCCTTCGATCGCGTCGCCGAGCTCGTGGGGGCCGAGCACCGGGACGCCCAGCGAGTGCGCGACCGGGCCCACGCCGATCGTGTGATCCTCGTGGTAATGCGTGAGGACGACGGCCGCGACCTTGCGCCCGCGGGCTTCCAGGTCGCGCGCCCACAGGATCCACGCGAGCTGGCGTTTTTTCTGCGCGTCCTGGTGCTCGCCGGGCCGGGGCGGGCAGCAAATCGGCTCGACAAGCACGACGCGCGTTTCGCCGAGGGCGTAGGCGTGGTGGGTCTCACGCATCCACGGCGCGGAGGCGTAATGCTCGACGTTCGAGGGCAGCATGGGGGGCGCGTGTTCCACTTTAAGCCCGTGCGGGCGCCGGGGCTCGCGTAGTCTTTCGTCTGTGGCGAAGCGGAAGGCCAACGGCAAGCACTCGGGGGCTCTTCCGCTCCAAGCGCGCCCGGCGGCGCCGGCGACCGTCAGCCCCATGCGCCCCGAGCACTTGGCCGAGCTTGTGTCGCTCGTCGAGCGGATCCGGCTCGCCAAGCAAGAGCATTCCGACGTAGACCGTCACGTCTCGCAGCTCGAAGAGGTACGGCGGCTTTCGCGTCTCAAGGTGTCGGCGCTCGAGCAGGAGGCGCGCGAGCTCGAGCAGCGCGCCGCCGGCGCGATGGGCCTCGACCTCGGGGCGGGCTGGCGCCTCGACGGCGGCGAGGGCGTCTTTCGGCGGGCCCCTCCGACGTGACGCGAGAAGCCGAGGCGAGGAGCAGGCAACATGGTTCGTTCGAACATCGAAGACGTGGTGTTAGCCACCCAAGGCGAGATTGCGCGCGCGCGCGAGCTCGACCGGATCGCGCAGGGCAAACCCACCGCGCCGGCGGCCGCCGTCACGCCGGGCGAAATCCTCGCGGTGCTGCGATCTCGCAAGCAAGCCCCCGAGCTCGAAACGGAGGCGCACGTGGCGGCGGTGCTCCATCCGCCGCCGCCGCCTCCGACGAAACCGGCGGACAAGCCGCCCGTGAAAAAGGCGTCGAACTGGTTTTCGGGCGCCAAGGATCGCTAGAGGGACCGGCGAGCGCCCTCGGGCGCACCCCGGGGCGCGCCGCGGCGGAAAGCGGTACGGCCGCGAGCGGATTTCGGGAGACAATCGAGCCGCACCCATGACTCCGGCCCAAGCGACGCGCCGGATCGATCGGATCGAAGCGCTGCTCGCGATGACGCGGGCCCTCGCGGCCCGGGCCGGGGGCGGCGGCGCGTCGCCCATCGTGCCGCCCGTCGCCGCGGGCCTGACGGGTGCTGTGTTCCAGGGAGCGACGGCGACGGCCACGAGCAACGTGCTTTCGCTCAACGTCGAGGCATCGCTCGCGACGTTTCCGCCGTTCGTCGAGGGCATGGTCGTTCAGGTGACGGGCGCGGGCCCGGGCGGCGCCGATCTCTACACGACCGCGGCCGCGTGGCTGAGCCCGACCGAGATCGAGCTCGCCGACGTTGCCTCGACGAACAACGCCCGCGCGAGCGTCTTTTGGTACCCGGTCGGCACCGACGATACTTCGAACATCCAAGCCGCCATCGACGCGTGCACCGAAAACAGCACGACCGTGCGCCTCGGCTCCGGTCTTTTCGTCATCTCGTCGACCCTGGTAGCCTCGCCGTGGATGCTCACGCTGCAGGGCGCGGGCATGAACCAAACGGCGATCGTCGCGTCGTCGGCCGCCTTCGCCGGCGACGGGCTCGACGTCAACTCGATCGCGCAGGCCGTCACGCTCCAGGGCTTCACGATCAAGGGCCCGGGCTTGCCGCTCACCAGCTCGGCGATCGTGACGTCCTTCACCGTGACGTCAAACGTCGCGACCCTATTTACCCCGGGGGGCAATAGCTACCAGGCCGGCGATCCGGTGTGCTTGGGGGGCTTTCAGGGCACCGGCTCGCCGCTGAACGACGTCTTTGGAACCGTGCTCGCGTCGGGCCTGTCGGCGACGCAATTCGAGATTGAGCTCGTCCCGGGGCCGCTCGAGGGGAGTACGGCCTCCCTCACGGGTGCGGCCACGACCGTCACGGCCACGGGCCTCGCCAACCTGACCCCGAACCTCGCCTTTTTGGATATCACGATCTCGGGCGCCGAGGCCGACAACAACGGCACGTTTCAAATGACGCCCTGGCTCTCGTCGACGAGCATGCAGTGGCAAAACGCGTTGGCGCCCGCCGGGCCCGACACCAACAACGGGGCGATCTCGTGGATCGTGAGCTTCAACGGCACGGCCGGCAACGCGGACACGGGCGTCGCGCACCTCGACTACAGCGGGATCGCGTTCACGTTCGGGCAACAGTCGACCAATACCCTCGACTACGCGTGCGTCTCTCAAGTTCGATCGATGCGCTGGCCGGGCGACGGGTACAAATGCGCGAGCCCGATCGTCACCAAATTCGATCAGTCGATTGCGCTCCTCAACAACGGCAACGGCTTTGCGGTCTACTACGTGCTCCAGGTGGGCTCGACGAGCACCGTGTTTCTTGCGACGTACGCCAACGCCAACTACCAGGCCGGGTACTACACCCATACGTCGGCCTACGATGCGTACGTCGGCACGGCCGCCGACTCGAACGGCATCAGCTACTACTTTTTCACCGCCCGAAACGCAGGGGTCAGCGGCGCCGGTTCGGAAGCCACGATCAACCAAAATGCCGCGTACCCGGGCTGGCACTACTACTTGCACGGCGGCCAGGGGTGCACGCTGATGGCCGCGTACGCCAACGCGGATTCGGGCGTGGCCAATCCGAGCGGGACGTATCTCGTCATGGACAACCAGGCGAGCAATCACAGCGTCTACGGCCTGTACATGGGCGGCCGCGCCGGCTTTTTGCCCACGGACTCGATCTACATCCACTTTTCGTGCGCGAACAACACCGTATGGGAGCCGTACCCCAACAACAACGTCCTCTCGTCGTCGGTTGTGGATGCCGGCACGGGCGATACGATCTACTACTCGGGCGAATTTCAAACGGGCCCGCTGCAGGGCTTCACGAGCGCGAACCTGCCGGCCATCACAGTCTCCCTTCCGGTCTATTTCGGAACGGGTCCCTACTCGTCCACGGGTCTTTTGCGCCTCCCGAACCTTTCGCAGGCCGTCATTGCGATGCGCTCGAGCGGCGGGAGCAACATCACCGTGCTTGGCGTGCTCGCCTCGGGCTCGGTCTACTTGGGCGATGGGGTCAACAACAACAACGTCAGCGTCAACGTGCCGAGCGGCGATCTCTTTCAGATGCAAAGCGCGGGCAACAACGCGGTGGCCTGGACGCTGCGCGCAGCGGGCACGACGCTCGCCCAAGTGGCGAACACTGTGACGGCGTTTCAGTGGAGCCATAGCGCGCTTTCGGCGACGGGCTCCGGCGCGGGCGCCAACGGCGTGGCGGACCTCTTTTCCGGCCAGCCGGGCCAAGGGACGACGACGGCGTCCGCATGCGGCAACGGCGGCAACATGAGCTATCTGCCCGGGCCCGGCGGCACGTCGACGGGCGGCGGGGCCGCGGGCCTGAACGGCAATACGTCGTTCGGCAAGACGGCCGCGAGCTACGAGGGCATGCAAGGGGGCTTTTTTCACGCCAACGCCGACAGCGCGCCCACGGCGGGCAACCCGACCGGCGGGGGCTTTGTCTATTGGGTGGCGGGCGCGATGACGGCCAAGGGCTCGAGCGGCACGGTCACGACGATCGCGCCGGCCGAGCCGCATTGCCCCGCGTGCGGATCGGATTTCGTTCAGGAGTACTCGAGCCCCAAGTACGGGTATCTCTTCGCGTGCCTGCTTTGCCTGTGCAAGGAGCTAGGCCCCAAGCCGTGGATCATTCGGGAAGAGGCGGGCGGCCCGCACTACACGCGCCACAGGGGCCCGTACCCCCGGAAGCTTCCGGTTCCGTTCAAGTGATAGGCGCACGTCCGTAGCGGCCACCCTTTGGCCAGACCCTGTTGATTTCCCAACCGTCGCCCTTTGCCCGCACGAACACGCTCGGATCGTCTTCCTTGCATCCTGCCGTGCAGCGAAACCCCATGGCCCAGACCTCCGCACTACACGTCTTGCACGTCTCGCCCGTGCTGCCGGGCGCGAGCGCTTCGGTCTTCGCTTCGACCGTCACCGCTCGGGCTCCCTCTCAGCCGTAGCGCGTGGGCGCTCGGCCGCTAGCTCGCGGCCACGATCGTGGCGCGGCCGCGTTCGGGCAAGCCCGGGCCCCCTTCTCGTCGACGAGCAGGCGACGGGCGGCGCGCCGAGCTCGCACGTGCACGGATAGAAGAGACACAGGCACAGGCGAAGCGTCATGGTTGGCGATCCGGTTCGCATCGTTCGTGGCAGAACGGATTTCCTTCGTGGACCCCGAAGGCCGCGATCCGCTCGCCGCACCGCTCGCAGCGAACCGCGTGAACGCGGACCTTCGGAAGCGCCGCCAAGGGACGCAAGGGCGGCGACTCTTTCAACGCGCGAGCCAGATAGTGCTCGATGCGACGGGCGCGAAGCCACTGCCGAGCCTGATCGAAGACAAAGGACGCGAGAAATCCCCAACCGCCGATGGTTCCCACGCGGGCCAAGGTGTCGAGCATGGAGGCCATTCTAGTTTGCCGGCCGCGCGAGCTCTTCGACGCCGGCGAGCCACGCATCGGCCAGCAGGACAAAGGACAGAAAGCGGGCCCGGTGCTCGGGGCATAGACGCACCGTCGCGTGCTCGAGTGATCCGGACAAGTGCACCTCGACGAGCGCGTAGAAGAAGGCCCCTTCGGGCACGTCGGGAGGGCAGGAGCATGCAGCGCACGCGGGGCATGGCCTGCCGCTCATGGCGGCGGCGCCCGGGGAAGCTCGCGCTCGTGGGCGTACAGGCTCACGTCGAGGCGCGTTGCGTCGAACCGGCAGAAGCGCGCGGGGATCTCGTCTTCCCGGTTCACGTGGCGCGCGAGCGAGACGCGGCCGCACTCGGGGCAGACGGCGACGGCGACGTGGCTGGGGGGCGGGTGCACCATGATGGGATCGGACCTCCGTGTGGGGTGGGGAAAGCGGGCCGCGGCGCGCCGTGGGGGAGATTCCCGGGGGCCGCTTTGCCGACCGGGGGGGGATCGGCGAAGCGGCCCGTCTTCGCCCATGAGCGCGCCGCGGCTTGTCAAGAGCAAAGCACGGCGGACGCGGGGCGGGAGGGGAAAGCGGCCGAGGGGGGGGAATCGGACGATTTGCCTTGCCAGCGCGCCCGCCGTGCGGGATCCGACGTAGCGCCCTTCGCGGCCGACTACAAGCGAACAAATCGTCTAATGAAGGATAACGGGCACTTAGGCATGGCGAACTATGGGGCGTAGTCCGCTATCGTGCACGGAGTGACGAGAAAACAGCCGCAGAATGAAACGGGACCCTTGACCGTCTATCAAAAGTCTATCAGCGTGAAGCCTCGGAACCTGCCCCGAAAGTGACCCTATGCGCAATCTCTTGACACGCGTGCAAGACATCCTCCGATGCAAACACCCGCGCGCCTTTTTCCTTGACCCGAAGAACACAAAGTGGTGCCCCGACTGCGGACGATACGCTCTGCTTGATGGCGGCAAGGCGTGGGTGGAGCTCTTCGCATTCGAAGAGCTGAGGCGCGCGCTCGAGGAGGCCGATCAGGTCTTCGCCCTGCTCGGGTGTCTCCTCGACTGCACCCACCCGAGCGCGTTCACCTACGAGGGAAGCGACGACGTCTCTTGCCCCGATTGCGGGGCGACCAATCGCGCGGTGCGCGGCGAGCTCGTCTTGCCAAGAATTGCCCGATTGATGGCCGCGGACACCATGCAACAAACGCGTTGACCCCGATCCTCTTTCCAACCCCGGAGTTTCTCATGTTCAAGATGAACAGTTTTTTTTGCGTGGCCTTGTTTCTCTTGCCCGCGCTGCTCGCGCCCGTCTCGTGCGGGGGCCTGGTGCGCACGGCCGACGCGCAAACGGCCGAGCCGCCGCCCTACTGCTGCGACGTCAACGAGCCAACCCAATCTTGCTATGTGGCGCCCAACGGCAGGTCGTGCCCGAACGCCCACGCCGCGGGCGGGCCTCCGTTCGGGTTTTTCGTCTCGCTCGAAGTGATGCCGGAAAGCTCCGGCGTGGGCGCGCCCTGCGATCTGCCGAGCGGCTTCACGATGGGCGCAACGCTCTCCACGAGCCGCTACCAAGGGTGGTGCTTTTCCACGAGCTCCACGCCCGTCTATGAGGGCGGCTCCGTCAATTGCGTAAGGACTTATGCAACCTCGTACGCCGTCCCCTACTGCGACTTCTCGACGTTGATCAACGTGACGGCACAAGAGACCCTCCCCATTTGGGCGAGCTACTGCCTCGATCCCTCGGATATGTCGGACTTTTGGGACTACGAAAACATGCCCGGCGCCCAGCCAACCGATTGCAACGCGGCGGGCACGTGCTGCACGACTCCCCAAAAATTCTCCAGCTTTCCGGTGCAACCCTTTACCTACGATAGCGCCGGTTTCAGCGATTCGGGATGCACGCCCACGATCTGCAACGGAACGTGCGGAACCATGCCCGATGGGTGCGGCGGCACGCTCAATTGCGGCGAGCCCAATACGTGCGCCGCCGCCGGCGCCTCGTGCGGCGCAATCGCCTACGGATGCGGCGGCGAGCAAACGATCAACTGCGGATCGTGCCCCGGTACCGAAACGTGCCAGGCCGGCAAATGCGCCGTCGCGCCGCCGCACATTCCCGCCCTCAGCGGGCCCTGGCCGCTCGTGCTCGGTCTCGCCATGCTGGGCGTGGGCGTCAGCGCCGGCGCCCGCCGTCTTCGGTGAGTGACATGCTCCGCGCAGGCCCCGCCGCATTGCTCCTCGCCGCGTGCGCGAGCTGCGGCGGGGCCGCATTCGCGATCTCGGGAGCCTTTGCGGACGACGCCGGCGACGAGCGCGAGGCCTCGGCCGCCGAGGGCGGCCCGCCCCCCGCCGGCGACGCGCTCGGCGGCGAGCTCGGGCCCGAAGCGGGCGACGTCGGCGACGTCGGCGAAGCATGCGCCCTCGCCGTGCATCAGACGGGCGTATCCGCGTGCTCGAGCTCGAGCTTTGGCGCGTGCGTCGCCGACCCGGCCCGCGAGCTCGCCGAGCTCGCGTGCCTTGCCTGCAGCGGGGGCGCGTCTTCGTGCATCGGCGAAATCCGTTGCGGCGACTCGGGCGGAAGCCTTGCCGCTTGCGGCGACGTCGGGCCGACGCTCCCGGGCGCCTACCCGGCGATCGCCTGCTGGGCGTATGCGGGCCCGCTCGCGGGACTGGTCAAGGTGGCGGCAGTGACGACGTGCCCGATGGCGGGGGATCCCGCATGGCACTGATGCGCGCGAAGGATCACGGACGGAAGCGACCATGAAGATACCCACGACAGACGCGCTCGGGCGCCCCGCTCAATCCTTGGCACCGGTGTACCTGGTGAAGTGCCCAACCTGCGGCGCCAATCCGGTGGTGACAGGGCGCCCCATGCCGCGCGGAGGGAAGAGAACACTACGCAAGAAAGGGAGAGGCAATGAACCGATCGAAGATCCGTGAGGGCTATATGGCGGCCGAGCAACTCGGCGAGTCCCTTGCCCAGCTCGCGTCGCTCGTGCGCTCGGGACGGTTCACGCCCGATGCCGAAACGATCGAGAACTTCTCGATCTGCGCGCGAGAGATCGCCGCGGGGATGCTGCAACTCTGGCGCGATCCGGGCTCGAGCTCGCCTCCGCCTGCGCGGACATGAAGCGACAGGCCATCGCCGTGGACCGGGAGCCATGATGCCGCGGGGAACGCGCAAGGTGCATCTCCTTTTGCTCGAGCTCGCGCACGCGCCCGTCTCGGCGTGGCATGACGCGAAGAAGTCATGCGAAGCGCTTTACCCGGGCGACCCGGTGGGGCAATCGCGCGCGACGCCCGTGCGGGCTTTTGCGCTCTTGCGCGAACGCGTGGAAGACTTGACCGCGCGGCTGGCCGAGTCCACGACCGATCCGCAAGTCGCCGGCGAGATCGTGGAGACCTTGCGGCTTCTCTTTGTCGCCCGCATGGGCGGACGGCTCGAGCCCATCCTGTGCGTCAAGGAAAAGAGCAAATGACCGAGCCCCTTCCCGTCGTCGCCTGCTCATGCGGTTGGAAGCGGCCGCTCATCGCGGTCTCCCTCGCGAGCGGCGGACCGCCGCGGGAAGAGCTTGCGGTCCGGTACGCGTGCCCGGAGTGCGGGTCGGTCTACACATGCGGGGACGTGCCGGGCGCGACGGCCAACCGCTCGCCTCGCGCCCACGATCTCGTCGCCAAGGCGAGGCGCCGCGAATGACCGGCGGACCGCATCGCGACTTGCTCGAGGCGATCCTGGTGTGCGAGCACAAGGAAAGTAGTCTCTGGTGCCATCAGTGCGGCAGCCTGCGCGCGCCGGACGGCGAATGGCTCTTGCCCGAATACGTCGCCGACATGATCGCCCGGAGCGAAGAGGCCGATCGGGCTCTCGCCGCGAGCTACGCGCATCGCGAGGCGATCGAGTGGTTCGGTCGGTTTGCCGAGGGCGCGGGCGTGTGCCCTCTCGATCGAGCCATTCTCGAGCTCTCGGGGGCAACCGTTGCGGTGCTCGCGGTCGAGGGCATCGTACGGATCGATTCCCTGACGATCGCGCTCACAGAACGCGGGCGGCTCGAGCTCGCCCATTGGCAAGCCGTGCGCGCCTCGGAGGCGGTTTGCGCGTGCGACCACGATCGCGGCTCCCATGGCGCAAGCAAGCCGGGCGCCTGCAGCGAGTGCGCGTGCTCGGGCTTTGGGGAGCCGCACGCAGGCCTCGGAGTGTTTTGACTCGTGGACAAGCCCGAGCTTCTCCCGTGCCCGCGGCCCGCGTCGCTCGGCGAGGTCGCCGAATGCGTTCCGTGGCGGGAAGGGTGGCCCGTGCTCGGCCGCCGATGCCGTTGCGGTCATACGTGGGGCGATCATACCTACGCCAGCCCGCATGGGTGCTTGGCGCACTGTCCCTGCGCGAGCTTCACGGCGGCCGAGCCCCTGTGGAAAGGTAAGGGCCCATGATCCACGATCTCGAATTTTTCAAAGACTGCTTCCGGGACGCGTTGCGCGAGATCGTTCGCGCCGAGGGCCTCGGCGTGCTCACGCAAGCGCGCCGCGTCGCGACGCTTTGCGCGGGTGCCGCGACCGAATGCGATCGGGCGCTCGCGGGAGCGCGAGAGGCCCCGCCGCTCTGTGCCCGATGCAAAGGCGTCCAATGGACCTTCGAAGAGGGGCAAGCGGTCGGCATCCGCTGCCCGGCGTGCAATCCCGCACCGCCGGCGGCGGCGCTCGAAGCCGTCGACCGCTCGTCGCCGGCGACGTGACGAGCGGCCTGCATCGCCTTCCGGCGCGCGTCGTGTGCGCGTCCTGCGGTCTTCGCGTCGAGCCTCGTTTGGATGACGACACGGCGCCCGGCCTGCACCGGTGTCCGCACGGGTGGGGTTGCGCCCCGGCCCCTTGGCCGGCACGTTGCTGGCTGTGCCGAGAGCGGGAGCGCGCGTGCCCATGACCTACCGCGAGCTCGCGCAGAGCTGGGGATGGCAGCGTCCGTGCTGCTTTGCGCTCGGGGTCTCGCTCTCCACGGTGGCGCTCGAGCATTTGGTGCGGGCGCTTTCCAGCCGATGAGCCGCGCGCCCCGCCCGTTCGTCGCATGGCCGCGGCACCCGCTTACCAAGAAGCAATTTCAAATCAGCGGAAAGACCGCCCGCGAGCTCGCCGAGCGCGTCGCGATCGTGGAACGCTACAGCTCCGATCTGCGGCTCGGAGTCATGTCCGCCGAGGAGGTGGATCGAAGACTTCGCCGCCTGGTGCATGGCCCCGTTAGCGTCGAGCGCGTCGCCGGACTCTTCGCCGAGCGCACGGACGTTGCGGCCAATACGCGCCGCCGGGTGGCGTCGTTCGTCAGGAGCGCGGGCGAGACCTTGCGGGGGCTCGAGCTCGACGCGCTCGACGGTCCCACGCTCGAGCGATGGGAGAGCCGCTTGCGCGCGCGCGGCATGGCTGGGAGCTCGATCCACACCGCGTGGAGAACGCTCCGGCAGATCGTGCGGTACGCCGCGGCCCGCGGCTTTATCGCGCGCTCGCCGTGGGGCACGTGGCGCCCGCGATCGGGCGGCGCGGCCGCCGGAGGCCTCGGCGAGGCCGCGCGGACGCCCGAAGAGATCGCGCGCCTGCTCGACGCCGCGCGCCTGCTCGACGTCGAGCGAGAGCGCGCGGGTCTCTTCGGCGATCTCGAGGCGAAGATCGCCACGGCCGCGATGCTCGGCCTCCGCCAGGGCGAGCTCGCGGGCTTGCGGTGGGGCGACCTCGACGCGGCCGCCGGCACGATCCGGATCGCGCGGCAGTGGGACGGGCACGCGCTCAAGCGCCGGCGATCGCCGGAGGGGACGTCGCTCCGGGCGGATCCGGAACTCTTCGAAATCCTGGGCGCGTGGCGCGCGCGATTCGCGTTCCGGCTTCTGAAGTCTGCCCCATCTCGCTTCGCGCTCTTGCCGATCTTCCCCATGCGCGCCGGCGGAAGCGTGCGCCACTACGCCCGCGGCTCGTGCTTGGCAACCGGGGATCTGCGTTCAGTCGTGGAGCGAGCCGGCCTGCCCAATCCGTCGCGCTGGTCTGCGCACTCGCTCAGGGTAAGTTTCGTCACACTCGAAGCGCTCGCGCGCGCCGGCGACCTCTCGAGCGTCGCCGAGCGAAGCCGGCACCGATCGATCGGGTCGCTCTTGCGCTACTTGCGATCGCAGAATCGCGCGGCGCCCGAGCCCGGATTTGCGCTCCCACCGCGCGGTCCGTCGCCGCGCGAGCTGCCTCCGAAGGACGGCGCGACCTGACGGGCGGATCCCGATCGCGCCCGAACGTCAAGACAAACGCGCGCGCCCCGAGGCGCGTTCTACCTCACGGCATCGGCGTTCAGTCATAGACGTCAAGCGTCCCGCCAGCTTTCGCTAACAGAAGGCTTGACGCAGGGCCTGGTAACGATCGACCCTGGAGACCGTCGAGAAGTCGCCTGCCAGGGCTCCTTCCCGATGCGCAGTGACCCCCGTGACCCTGAGGGACGTGTGCGCGCGTCGTCCGGAAACGACTCTGAGAAGCTAGCAACGAAGGCCCGGAGAGTCCACTCCCCGCGGGCTCCGACGCGCCCGTTGCGCGAGCGAAAGCTCAGCCGCGAAAAATCGCGCGGCCGCCGTCGCATCGTTGTGGGCTTTCTGTATCCGGTCCTTGACCGGGATTGGGACGATCCGTGCTGATTGATCGCGCCTTCTCGATCATCGCATACCGCGCCCGAACCATGGGGCATGGCGTGTGTACCCTCGCGATGGCCACGATCCGGCACGATCTCGGCCAAGCCCGCGGCAGAAAACCCGGCGAGCGCTCGGTGCCTCGCGCGCTACGACAGGAACGCGCCCGCGAGGGGACGCCCCTCCGCTGGGCCCCCGTGCGCGCTGGGGATTCGAGCTTCGATGGCATCAAAGCGAAGCGCAAACGCGTAGCCTATTGGGTGCTGACGCCCGCCGAGCTACGGGAGGAGGCCCGGCGCGCCAAGGTTGCCCGGCGGCGCGCGCGCGAGGCCGCTCGGCTGCAAGAGCTCCGAAACGCGTTGCCCGCCGTCCCCGCGGCCCGCGCGGCTGCTGCGCGCGAACCGTCGACACTGGCGCGCGTGCTTGGCGCGGCGATCGCCAAGGCGCCCCTGCCGGCGGGGACCTCGACGCCTCCCGCGCCGCCGCCGGACCGTCCCCGCGCACCGCCAGGCTCAGCCCCAGTGGGCGAAATCGATTGGGGCTCATGGCGTGACGCGCCGTGGGCCAAAGACACGAAGAGCTAGCTCGGGCCGCTGACGGCGGCGCGCGAGACGAGAGGCCAATGCCGCCCCTGGCCCGGATCCCGAAAGGATCGGTGCCGGGCGCTTTCTTTGGTTTTTCCGCTCTGCGCGCGAGGCGACTCTCGCCGAGATCGATCCGAGCCCTGCCGCCGCGGCCGTTCCGGGCCGGTTTGACCCCGCCGTCCGGCCTCGCACCCGCTCCTACGTGGATCCCGGAACGATCCCAGATCTCTTCTAGGGCCTCTGGTTAAAAACTAGATCCCTCTCTTCTCCCGCGCTCGGAGCCGAGCACGGGAAGAACCGAGAAGAGTGGCAAGCGAGACCCCTGGACGGCGCGGCAAGCGCGCCGGGAGCGAGAGCAAAGAGGGAAGAAGAGCGAAATCCGGGCCAGAGGGACGGATCGCGCGTTCAGGTCGAACGTTGACGTATGAAGGAGTTTTGTGGCAGCATGGGGAAGTGCGCTTCGCGCGAAGGGGCGCGCAAAGCCACTTTTTCGGGCGTTTCGACGACCGACTCACGGCG
>Ga0181520_10002284_pt1 | contig 36036 bp, 31 predicted proteins | sample PEATcosm2014_Bin_29_FD_132451 | JGI IMG/M metagenome (GOLD analysis project Ga0181520, IMG submission 132451) | Peatland microbial communities from MTU Mesocosm Facility, Houghton, MI, USA - PEATcosm2014_Bin02_30_metaG | ecosystem: Environmental > Terrestrial > Soil > Wetlands > Peat | place...
CGCTCGCGAGCGCGACATTCCCGTCATCGCCGATGGCGGCATCAAGTACTCCGGCGAGATCACCAAAGCCATCGCCGCCGGAGCCAGTTCGGTGATGATCGGCTCGCTCTTTGCCGGCGTTGACGAAAGTCCCGGCGAAACCATCCTCTATCAAGGCCGCAGCTTCAAGAGCTATCGCGGCATGGGTTCGCTCACCGCCATGAGCCAGGGTTCCGGTGAGCGCTACTTCCAGTCGACCGCCGATCTGGCCACTGCCGAACTTGGCAGCGAGGGTGTAGTCCAGCGCGAACGAAGCAGCCAGAACCGGCTGGGCAAGTTTGTTCCCGAGGGCATCGAGGGGCGCGTCCCATACCGCGGGCCGCTCGAAGCCATGGTCTTCCAGCTCGTTGGCGGATTGCGCTCCGGCATGGGCTATCTTGGTTGCCAGAGCATCGCCGAGTTGCAGCAGAATGCTCAGTTTGTGCGCATCAGCGGCGCTGGCCTGCGCGAGAGCCACGTCCATGACGTGATCATCACCCGCGAGGCGCCCAACTACCATGTCGAATAATTCACGCGGCTTCAGGTTCTGGTTCAGCGCCTGGTTCCCGGTTGTCCTCGGTATCGGCATCATCATTCTGGAATCCACCAAGTGGTTTGGCTCGGATCACACCAGCCATCCATTACGCTGGTTCTGGGAGATCCTTTTCGGCGCTGTCAGCAACGCTCGCTGGTATGTGATCCATCACATGATCCGCAAATCCGGCCACTTCATCGGCTACGGACTGATCGGACTGACATGGCTGCGCGCTTGGTGGATGACCCTCCCACACTCTCGCTTTTTCCAGGACGCCTTTCTTGCGCTGCTGGGAACCGCCCTTGTCGCCAGTTGCGATGAGTTCCACCAGAGCTATCTGCCCAACCGCACCAGCTCTATCTGGGACGTGCTTCTGGATTGTTCGGGAGCCATCACACTGCAATTGATCGTATATCTCTATTTGCGTCTGATGTGGCCCAAGAAGCTCATGAGAGCGGAGTAAGAAATAAGACTCACTTTTGATTGTGCAAGGAGTCTGATTGTTCATGATTCGACGCTGTGAAGATCGCGATTTTGAATTGATTTGGGCCATCATCAATGATGGAGCGCAAGCCTACAAGGGAATCATCCCCGCCGATCGCTGGACTGAGCCGTATATGTCCAGGGAAAAACTGAGCCACGAGATTGAGGATGGAGTTCTCTTCTGGGGCTGCGAGGAAGATGGAGCGCTCACCGGCGTCATGGGCATTCAGCAGCTTCAGGATGTAGCCCTCATACGTCACGCCTATGTTCGCACTGGCAGTCAGAAGCGCGGAATCGGCGGGCGTCTGCTCTCCCATCTGCTTCAACTCGCAGAGTGCCCGGTCTTGGTCGGTACTTGGGCGGACGCGCTCTGGGCAATCCGCTTTTATGAAAATCATGGATTTCAGCCGGTGACTCCTGAAGAAAAAGACCGGCTGCTCAAAAAATACTGGACCGTGCCCCAACGCCAGATCGAAACCTCCGTCGTTCTTGCCGATTCATCCTGGCGGAAAACTCATTCCTGAAGCGCCAGCTCACCCTCTTCCACGCTCTCGCTCTTGCGGCCAAAGGCATTCAGCAGATCAGCCAGCTTGTCCACTAGATCTTTCAGCTCGCCCAGCCGCGCCAGACCTTCATCATTCCGCCCCTGGCTGCGCAACTTCACAATCCCCGCCGCCAGCGCGTGAATCCGCCAGTGCAGCGCTACAATCGGCTGATAGGCAGGATGCGAGCTGCGTCCCGCCGGTCCGTCCGCATAGAGCCACGAACCAAATTGGCATTGGTAGCGGCTCAACCGCGGCTCCTGATCGCACTCGTCTTTGAGGAAGGCTTCAATCGCTGCCGCCCAGGCCCGATGTTCCACGCCCGCATGAAGCAACGGCCGCTCGTCTTCGCTCACCAGCAGAGCGTCGCTCCAGCGAGGATCAGGATGCCATGCGGCCACCCAGCCGGGAATCTCGCCTGCCGGCATCGGCTGGGCAATCCCGTAGCCCTGCGCCAGTTCGCAGCCCAGCCGCAGCAGCATCAATCCCTGCTCCACAGTCTCAACGCCTTCAGCCACCGCATGACGGCGGTAAGCCGAGGCCAGACCCAAAATCCCCTCCAGAATCGCCAGTTCTTCGGGACTCTCAAGAATATCGCGCACAAAGCTGGGATCGATCTTCAGCACATCCACCGGCAGCCCCTTCAGTTCGGCTAGAGACAAGTGCCCTGCGCCAAAGTCGTCCAGCGCAAACGAGACTCCCGTTTCGCGGCATCGGTTCAGCAGCCTGCATAACTCCGCCGCATCCTCCGGCGGATTGTTCTCCAGAATATCCAGCTCCAGATTCGAGGGCTTGATGCGCGGATGCTCGGCCAGCAACGCGGCCAGCCGTTCCGGGAAGCCCGGCGGCTGCAACTGCCGCGAACCCACATTTACGCTCACCGGCAACTCCAGTCCGCCGTCAAGCCATTCCTCCATCTGCTCCAGCGCCGCGCCGATCACCCACTCGCCCAGCGCAATCGCCAGCGGATGATCTTCAATCACCGGAAGAAACTGTCCCGGCGGCACCAGCCCGCGTTCCGGATGATTCCAGCGAATCAACGCCTCAGCGCTCGCCACCTTCCCCGTGCTCATATTTACCTTGGGCTGGAAGTACAAGACGAATTCCTGAGCCGCCAGCGCCTGCCGGATGCGGTCCGGAGTTTCCGGCTGCCCGCCTGCTCCGGCCTCCGACGCTGGATCGTAGAAATAATACCGGTTCTTCCCCGCTGCCCTCGCCTGCTGCCGTGCTTGACTAGCCTGACGCAGCAAATGATCCACGTCCGCGTCCTCCTCCTGAGGAAAGAAGGCGACTCCGATGCTGGCCGAGAGTTGCAGCGTTGCGTCACCCGCCTTGACCGGCTCTACGGCAGCCTCCAGCAGGCGATTCAGTGAAGGTATGCACTCCTGCTCATCCTTGAGAGCAGGCAGAAGCAATGCGAACTTGTTTCCCTCCAGCCGCGCCAGCGTCTCGCCCTTACCCAGCGTTCGCTTCATCCCACGCGCCAGCGACTTCAGCAGCTGATTCGCGGTGGCCTTCCCCACGCGGTCATGCATCGCCTCCAATCCATCCAGATTGAGGCGCGCCACCGCCAACAGGTGGCCCCACCGCTTGGACTGGACAATGGCCTTTTGTACCCGGTCGCTAAACAATGCTCTATTGGGCAGCCCGGTCAAGTCATCGGAATGGGCAATCTGTTTGAGGCGTCGAGCGTGTTCCTTAGGCGAATTGATCTCGGAGGGACTCTTCATTGTTCACGCTTCTGCCGTCCGGAATGTTATGCCTAATTCATCGGCAAATTATTAATTAAAAAGAGGGACCAGGTAAACTGTAGAATAAAAAGGCATTATTTCAATTCAAGACGACTACATCGCCTCAGCTCGCTTCGCATCTGCCGGCTTCTAACGCGTTGTTTTTGTTCAAAAACCTTGATAGTGATTTGTGCAATGTGCTAAATATAATAAATTGTGATGCTTCCCCGCGAGTTCACTGATTCCCGACACATTGAACCACACCAGGAGAATCCATGAGTACCCCGTACGATGATCTGCAAAACTGGGTTACAGTGCTGCAAGCCCTTCAATCCGCGAGTGCTGGAATCAATGCCGACACGCAGGATTACACGTTGAACGCCTTTGCCAAGCTGACTATGTGCACGCTTTTGAAGGCAAAGAATACAGCGAGTTTTGCCGCGGCCGTCTCAAAGAAACTTGGCTACGACATAACTCCCTATGGCTGGACGCTGCAAGATACATTCGCGACAATGACGGAGGTTGTGACCGGCAAGGAACTGGTTGATCCGGTGCGCAACTTCATCGCCAGTTGCTGCGATCCCGCCTGTATTAATCCTCTGGGAACCCTCGATCTGAATAGGACGCTGGCTGACGCCTATCCCGCCACAGCCATCGGCAATGCCAATTGGTCCCGCCTCATCAATGGAATCGATGGGTTGAATCTCGACTCTGTGATTGTCTCCCCAACCGGCGGCAAGCTGCCCAGTCAGATCGTCTCGGCCAAACTGAGCGGCCTCAGAGCCAAAAACCCGCCGCCTGCCTTGAATGATCTGCTAACCTATTTGTCAACCATCGCGTAGCATACAGCCTGTATCGGGAGGAGATTATGAGTGAAGTGTGCTCCAGAATCAGGGTTGCGATTAGGGTTGCGATTGCCGTCCTCGCGTTGTTTCTCTGTGCCGCGGCTTCTGCTCACGCTGATCGCGCGGACGAATTGCAGCAACCGCTTGCCATCACTGCCGCGACCGGCGTTGCCGGCTCGGGAATTGCGCCGTCAAGTTTTCTCCAGGTAAGGCTGAAAGAACATTTCACTGACGAGAGCGTCCGCTCGCAAGTTGAGGCGGCCATGGCCAAAGAAGTTGCCAATGGATGGAACTGCAATGATCCGGAGAATTTCGCAATCACCCTTGACGGCAAGCCTCTGGCTGGATCGGTAACGGCCCACCTCAAGATCTACTACGCACAGAATCCCGGTCCGCGGAATTGCAGAGACCTTTATACATCGAAGGGATTTCCGGTCTTCTCCATTTATATATTCGAGAATAAATATGCAAATCTGCATGGAAGCATGGTTTTGAAATTCAAAAATCTGAGCGATCCTACGCTGGATATCGAGTCCGCGCCGATCGATGTGAACTGGAATCCCTCGGTCTTCACACTGGGCGCGCAGACCATTCTCAACGAAAATCTGAACAATAGCACGATCGACAAGAGCGGCGTGGAGCAAGGCAACATTACTGGCACGTTTCCCATCCCGCAGGCTTCGGCCGGTTGGGGAGGCTTGTATCTGGACACAAAGGATATCTTCTCGACCAACGAACGCGATAAGAAAAGCGCCTTTGAAGGCGGAGCCGGAGTGCAGATTGCGCTCGACAAAAGGGGATTTGCGCCTTTGAAGTTCGAGGGTCAGGCGCAAGGCAATCAGGTTGCAACGAATCTCTCTTCTGTCGTATTAGCGGACTTGCAGTTGGATGCCGGATTTCTGAAGATCGCAGCAGCTAATTTTCCTTTGCGTCAGCCTATCGCACCCACATTCGAGCTTGGCCTGCCTTACACGCATCGCTACAATCAGGTGGTCGCAGCGGGCGCCGCGCCTCTGCCCATCGACGACTTCGCGGTGAATCCGTCTTTGGCCTTTACCGGCGGCGAAATTCTGCACCAATGGTGCAAGCCCGCGTCCTCCGGTGGAACCATACCGGGCAATCGCGTTTGTCTGGGCTGGGAGGCGGATCTGGGCCTTTGGTATCTTCCCCTGGAAAAAACCTCAAAAGGATCTGAGCGCGCCGAGGGATACTGGGATTATTCCTTCCTCGTTCCTTTGACCAACTTTGCCAACATCCCGTTTACCACCCTCGATCCGCAGAATTTGAAGACACAGCTTCGCATCAAATACGAAGACTCCGTGAGTCCCGCCAACAACTACGCCCGTACGAAAAAGTGGTCTTTCGCCTTCGAGCTTATCAAGTAGATGCAATTATCGGTGGTGGGCGGTTTAGTTCGGCAGAAACTCACTTTTTCAATCGCTTATAAAACGGCAAAGGAATCTGTTTCGCTCTCACGCGGTTGCCGCGAATCTCGACCAGCAGATCCGAGCCACCGGCTGCAATAGCGGCAGGCGCCAGCGCAAAGGCAATGTTTTTTTTCAAAAACGGCGCGGGCGAGCCGGAGGTGACAAAGCCGATCTCGTTGCCATCCATATCCAGCACGGGATAGCCGTCGCGGGCAATGCCGCGCTCCACCATTTCGATGCCAACAATCTTCCGTTTCGCGCCTCCGCTCGCTTGCACGGCCAGCAACGCCTCGCGCCCAATGAACTCGCCCTTGTCCAACTTGAGCCAGCGCTCGTGGCCACCCTCGAAGACGTTGATCGTGTCGGAGATTTCGTGGCCGTAGAGCGGCATTCCCGCCTCCAGACGCAGCGTATTGCGCGCGCCCAGTCCGCACGGGCGAATGCCGAACTCCGCGCCCGCAGCGAGCAACGCATTCCACATCATCTCCGTGGTGGAAACGTCCGCAGGCAGATAAAGCTCAAAGCCAGCTTCGCCACTGTAGCCGGTGCGCGCGATCAGCACATCAGCCACTCCGCAAACCTCGCCGTAGACAAACCAATAGTTTCTGATCGCCGTTAGATCGATCTTCGTCAGCTTTTGCAGAGCCTCCAGAGCGCGCGGCCCCTGCACGGCCAGTTGAGAGTACCTGTTTGAGTCGTCGTCGATAAAGACCGATGGCCACTCGCCGACCTGCTCGCGAATCCAGGCATAATCCTTATCTTTGGTCCCGGCGTTGACCACCATCAAATAGTCGTTCTCGCTGATCCTGTGAACAAGAATATCGTCCATAAAGCAGCCATCCTGCGTCAGCAGCGCCGAGTAGTGAGCTTGCCCGTCTTTGAGTCGAGCAGCCTCGTTCATCGTGATGTGCTCAATGGCGGCCAGGGCTCCGGGACCGCGAAAACGAATCTCGCCCATATGGCTCACGTCGAAGACTCCCACGCCGGTGCGAACGGCCATATGTTCCGCGATCAGTCCGCCATGAGCGCCCGGGTATTCAACCGGCATATCCCAGCCGCCAAAGTCCACCATCCGGGCCTTCAGCGCGCGGTGCGTCACGTTGAGAGCGGTACACTTCGGCGGGCTGGCAACGGGAGTAGCGGGAAGAGTCATGTATGATCCTTTCGAGCGCATTACTGTACTCTATTCACGATAGGGATTGGCGATAACAAGGTCAATCGAAGCGTCTCCACATCCAAAGCAAAGTAGATTGCGGAATCATCGTCTCCTCGCCCGCCAGAAGGAACTCACACCCAGGTAGAAAAAAACGACCAGAATGCCTGCGGCGGCCAGGAAGTTCTTGTCGTATGGGCCGTTGAGACTGCTCGGTCTGGTGCGCCACATGGCCATGCCGGAGACCAGCGCAAAGAGAAGGAAAAAGGCTCCGGTGATCTCCAGCCACAGTATGCCGCCCACCCGCACGAATGGACGTAGAAAACCTCCGACTCCGCGCGCAACGCTCCCACGAGCAGTTCCCTCCTTACATCCAGACGCGCCTTTACCGGCCGCCCCGCTCACTCCTGGATGAGCCGTCGTTTGCGTCACGGACGCAGCGGTTGCGGGTTGCGTGGTTGCAGCAATGCTCTGGCCGACGATCCGCCCTGCAACTCGCAGTCCAATTCCCAGAGTGCGCCCTATCGTTTCTGGTCTCATATTCGTTATGATGGTATCAGCGCCGGTCGTCGTGTTGCATCGCAGGTTTTTTTACCGGTTCGTTTGTGACACCGCAAGGCGGTGGAAGTAAGATAGTAGAATCCTGTGCCGTTCAGCGCGCTGTACGAGCGCCGGTGGCCGACTCTGGAGGTGTTCCCATGACAACTCGCCTGCGAGAACTCATTCAGCAACTCGGCGAGGCCATCCATGAGTCTGTCATCGAGAGCGAACAGATCGCTGGCGTCGTCAAGGATATACGGCAGCATGGATTCGATGTGCTGTTGATGTTGGAAGCTACCATCGGCCTCAACGACGTTACCAAACAAACCAGAGAGACTCCGGAAGGCGAAGTATCGTCAGAGAAAGACGCCCTGCAACTCCAATTTGAGGGGCCATTTACCCAGAATGATCTCAGCTTCCTTCGCTCATTGCGCATCGCCGTTACCGGCGAGCAGGAGGACACAGCAGAGCCTGACTCGATGTAGTCTGTCGGTCATCAATAGGTTAACTTTAGTAAATGACTTCCACGGCTATGCGTGAAGCGCACATATGATTTCATCCTGACTCGGGAGACTGTGCGGATGGATGAACCAGAAAAAAGGCCATAGCGCCTGATCTGGGGCAATAGAATTGCGTGGAGTTCTCGCTAATTTGGAGCAAATCGGTTTGGGCTATGGAGGCAGCTCGATGAAAGGTGGCGCGGACCTCAATAGAAACAACCTGGATCTTATTCGCCTCTTTCTGGCTACTATTGTTGCTTTCTATCATCTCAGCGTGCTGACCGGTTTCCCCGAATATTCTACTTTTGGCAGGTACCTATCGGCGCATTTCGCAGTGAAGGGATTCTTTGTAATTAGTGGATTGTTGATATATCGCAGTTATATCACGTCTTCTTCTAATCGCTCCTATCTTGGAAAACGAGTCAGGAGAATCTACCCTGCTTATTTTACCGTTGTATTGTTTGCTGCCATCGCGCTGTTTCCACTAAGCACAATGACTGCGTCGCAATACTTTGGGGCTGGATTCTGGAAATATATTGCAGCGAACCTGGTCTTTCTAAATTTCCTCGAGCCTTCGCTGCCGGGTGTATTTACTGCGAATACCATGTCGGCCGTTAATGGCGCGCTCTGGACGCTAAAGATTGAGGTTGCATTTTACTTATTTGTCCCGGTGATTCACTACTTGTGCAACAGGTTTGGAACTAAGAAAGTAATAGGTGCCATCTTCGGTTTGTCTTGCATTTGGAAATACGGATTTGCACTCCTGGACTTAATGTATAAATCATCGGGCATCTATTCATTGGACAGCTCGCGAACTTTATATTCGCAACTGGGATCACAGTTTCCCGCGCAGCTCGCGTATTTTAGCGCCGGCATATTTTTATATCTGTATTTTGATACACTAAAACAGAATATGATTAGCATTTTGTGTGTTTCTGCCGGCCTGTTCTCTTTGGATCATTGGTTTACGGGAGAATTACTCGATATCGTGTGGATATCAGGATTTGTATTTATTGTTGGCTTTTGGATCTACCTTGGAAACTACTCAAAATATGGAGACTTTTCATACGGAGTGTATATCGTTCATTTTCCAATTCTGCAGGTTATGATAGTATTTGGACGATCGATTCTTACTCCTTCAGTATTTCTTTCTCTATACGTGTCTCTAGTTGGATTGGCTGCGTTTATCTTGTGGCATCTTGTTGAGAAAAGGTTTCTGGCAAGTAGCTCTCATTACTGCCTGATATCTCACAAGCATTCAGTGTAAGTTTATCTTTCTGTAGTCTGTGGCCTAAATTAAAGTCTTTAACTCCGGTGCTTCTGTAACAATTTTGCTACAATTAGTCGATGCAATTCGCGTCTGGTACGGACCGTTTGCAAAGGCTATCGACTGAGCTCAGGCTTTTTACTATGGGTTTTGCTTTAAGCGTTCTCTATTTCGTTACGTACTACCTCACGCCGGGTACAGTATTCGGTTCGCTGGCGGTTGCTCGGGTTCAACTGATTCTTGCAGTTATTGCTCTCTTAATTTCCCTGCCTAAGCTGATGAGAGCTACAATCCTGAAAACGCCTCAGTTTGTGGCCCTGATTGGGTTATCATTTGCAACTTTTCTATCTGTGCTAATCGCTGCGCGCTGGCCCGGAGGAGCTGTTCAGGCTGTATTAGGTTTTATTCCATGCGCATTCGCATACTATCTTGTAGTTTTACAATGTAACTCGAAAAAAAAGCTAAAACTCCTCGTTCTAATGTTATTGTTTGTTTGTCTTTTTGTAATTGCTCATGGGTGCATCAAGCAGATATATGGAATACCAGACAATGCTCCTCCTGATACGGAAGCTACTGATAATCAATATCTTATTTCAATGAAAAACAACGCTGGAGACTGGTTCTATCGGCTCAGAGGTCTTGGCGAAATCAACGATCCGAATGATTTTGGCCAATTGATTGTCTGTGCGATCCCTCTGCTGTTTATTTTCTGGCGAGCAAAGAAGATAATTAACAACATTGTATTTGTAATCTTGCCGGTATGCACGCTGCTTTTTGGAACCTATCTAACGCATTCTCGCGGAGCATTGGTGGCACTGACGGCAATGGCTGTTGTAGCGGGACGCCGCCGGATTGGCACATTGCCCGCTCTGATCCTTGCTGCTGGATTGTTTGCCGGCGCAATTGCCTTGCACTTTACGGGAGGGCGGGATATCTCTATCGATGCTGGGTCAGACCGCACTGCTCTTTGGAGCGAGAGTATGCAAGCTCTAAAGAATCATCCGCTTTTCGGAGTTGGAATTGGAAGCTTAGGGGAATATACCGAAACCCATCACACTGCGCACAACTCGGTAATGGTCTGCGCTGCAGAGCTCGGCTTCTTTGGATTGTTTTATTGGTGTATGTTTTTGTTTTCCACGCTGAGAGATGCTATAATGCTTTCCTCGCCAACGAAAGTTAGTGAAGCAGAGTTGACTATACCAGTGCAAAAATTATTTCCGCGTCCAGAAAGTAAGATTGAGTCGGTTGACAAGATAGAGATTAACCAACTAGGGAAATTGCTGGTATTGTCGCTCACGGGATTTCTGATCGCGGGGTGGTTTCTTTCCCGCGCTTATGCTCTGACCTTCTTTTTGCTGGGAGGGATGGTTTCCGTAGTTTACGAGATGGCTCTGCAACGAGGGATGATACCCCCCCGTATGCGTCTGGCTCGCACAATGCTCAACGCCGTAGGTATTGCTATTCTGTTGGTTCTTCTAATGTATATCATGCTTAGAATTTCAAACCTGACGCGCTGATTCGTACTCTCGGAGGTTCTACTAGTATGAGAATCGTTCACGTAGTAGACAGCATGGAGGTTGGAGGCGCAGAGACGCTTGTGATGCAAATGTGCCATTTACAGCGTGAGCAAGGTCATGATCCGATTGTTCTTGCAGTTTTAGCGCTTGGCCCACTAGGTGAACAGATGCAAAGGGAAGGCTTCTATGTGCAACCGAATGTAGGGCGGCATTTGCTTGATGCTACAAGGAGGTTTTATCGGATTTTTAAAGAGCTTTGTCCCGACGTTGTACATTGTCATAATCCAACACCTACTGTGTATGCGGCCTTGGCGGCTAGAGTTGCTGGCGTACGAAGCATTATTTCAACACGTCACAGCCTGGTAGCGCGCCCTCGCAGACTTATTACAGAGCTCAAATACAGCATCGCGGCATCTTCATGCGACTGGATCGTTGGAATTTGCGATGCTACAACCAATAACTTGAAGAGCGCTCATAAAGTACTGGAGCGGAAAATTACGCGTGTGTATAACGGCGCAGATCCGGTGACGCGAGTTGAGAAAGTACAATGCCCTGCGAAGATTGGTTTCACTCTGGTCTACATTGGCCGGCTTGAGCCAGTGAAGAACCACATACTGCTGTTGAATGCCTTCAGCGTGGCGGTTTTGAATATGCCAAGCCTGCGGCTCTGGATGGTGGGCGATGGAAGCGAACGCGTCCGGTTGGAAAGTCTGGCCGCTGAGTTGGACATAGCATCGCAAGTGACATTCTGGGGCCAGCAACTTAATGTAGCGCCATTTTATTCTGCCGCTGATGCCTTTATTATGTCATCGAAATCGGAGGGTTTGCCTATGTCTTTGCTGCAAGCTTTTTCATTAGGGTTACCTGCGATCGTGACTGATGTGGGCGGGATGGCAGAAGCTGTACGGTTGACGAAGGCAGGGATTACAGTACCGGCAAATGATAAGTGTGAAATGGCCGCGGCAATTCTTAGACTGGCGACAGATGATGCCGCAAGAACACAATTCTCCAACAATGCGGCGAACGCATTCCGCTCTCACTTTACCTTACAAACCATGGTCGATTCTTACATGAGCCTTTATTTGAATACTTCACGATCCAAACGTATAAACGAAAAGTGAGTATGCGGGCAACATGGATATTTACTGCAAAGCGGCAATCGATAAATACTTACCGGCTATGGATTGCGCACACAATCATCAGTCAGCCGAATTGGAGTACCCATATCGACAACTTCAAAATCAGTAACCTTCAGATCCTGTAAATCGTGAGAGCCAAAATCTATATCGGAATACTTTGCTATGGTATCTGCATCATTCTGCGCAGTAAGTGCAATATTGCCGCCGTCTGACAGGAACATACCATACTTTTGCATGGCCCGTGCAACTACCTGTGCTGCGGGAGTTAATCGTGACAGGTCATAAGAGGCTTTCAGCCGAAAGCGGGCTCCCATTGGCGGAGCCGTAACCGGACCGAGGGGAGCGCCGGCGTGTGTGGCGGGATGAACAAAGACGTGTGCGCGGATTCGCTGATTCGGTAGAATAAATCGAATTGCGTGATTAATTGTTCCGTTAGCTAACTCGTCGGCATTGAAGAGCAGCGGAGCGATTGGAAAACCTGCGGCGTCGGCACTGGTGCATTGATCTCCACGCCCAGACGGCGGATAGATTCGATTGAGATCCCATACCGCAACAAAACCGGCTGTAAGAGAATTTTCCGTGTAGTTAGCCTGATAGGCTTCGTAGAGCTTGCCATGTCCGCGGTCGACCACGATAATATGGCAGTCTTCTTGATCAAGTTCGCACTGATAATTCGGGCGCCCTTCGGCTCCTCCTCCGGTTGGAAGCGGGAACGTCGAGATATGGTCGGAGTCAGTAGAATTCGGTCCCGGTCCTGTGAATCGAACAAGAGGAGTGGAGGCATTTGCCTGCAAGACGCGTATGCCGAAGTCAACTTGCATTCTATTGTTGTGTCCCCATCCGCCCGCTTGCGCAATCCATGCAATCATGGCAGATGACTGGGGATCAAGGGGCGCGTGACTGATATCCTGCGTCCAGATGGAGCCTGCGGGAAAGTAGTTCGTTGGAACGGTTACGCGCTCAAGTTTAGCCGCCCTCACTTTGCTGTTGAACGAGTGATCCAGAGCGGTAATGATATGGCTTTTGAGCTGTTGAGTGAAAATGGCCGCCGAAAAATGTTTATGTAGACGGTAGCCAGCTATGGCGACGCCAAAGCCTAGAATAATTCCCAGTGTAAAAATGACAAGCGATTTCAAATGTCTCATAAAAAAAACAACTCCTCACAACTGCGTAAATCGTACACGCTGATTCTACACCCGATCATTTCCCTTGGGAGCAATAAGTTCATTTCTCGTCGAATTGATTGTTTCAGAATATATCGCCGGAGCCTGCACTTTTGTATGCCAGATGTCCAGGAGCGGGCCACGCGTAAAAAGAAACCTATAAAGTCCGACTACAGTAGCAATTATGAGTATAAGCATCGCGCTGGCTGGGGCAGATACTCGATGCAGTATGGGAATAGTGTAACGCAAAGCAGCGATGGCAATGACCCAAAAGACGATTTGCAGCGCGGCGAATGTCACGAAAAAAAATGAATGATTTGATAAAATAAGAGTGGAGAAAAGCAGCAAGACCAATAAATAAGGCACAACAAGACGCATAACTTTGTGCGATATAAGCTGAAACAAAACAGGGTTGCGCGGAGTCAATGTCCACGGCGCAAGATGAAACAGTTGAAAGTTTCCTGCCAATGTACGTACTTTGCGGTGAAACTCATTCTCGATTGTCGTTGGCCATGTATCATAAACGATAGCGCGCGGATCGAGGACTGACCTGTAACCTTTGCGAAGAATCGATAGTGGTTGATACATATCATCCAGAATCAAACCTACAGGAAAAGATACTATAAGTTCGCGGCGAATTGCATAAAAACCGCCGTAGACACCAACCGGAGAGTCAAAGATTGACTCACAACTTCTAATCCACTTCTCGTACCGCCAATAGAGACCGCTTACAGCGGCGGATGCGGCGTCGTGGCAATCCCTGCGTAAAATCAGTTCTCCGCAGACGCAACCGACCTTTGGGTCAGCGAAATTACTGACCAGTAGTTGAATGGCGCCGAGGGCTATTTCCGGCCGAATGTCAATAAACAATATCAATTCGCCAGTGGCTTTCGCTGCGCCGGCGTTGAGGGCCGATGCTTTGCCGCAATGCTCTTTCAAAATAATAGACGTAAAACGCTTATAACTCTGAGCAGACAGCAACTCCGCCGTGCCGTCGGTTGATCCATCCGAGACGATAATTATCTCTTTAATGTTGGGGTAGTCGAGGCGCAACAGGTGATCGATTTTACGCTGCAGGATCGCAGCGCCATTATGCACTGGCAATACAATACTTACACTTGGAACGATAGGGGAAACTATCCACGGCCTTGGCCTCAACCGGGCGAGAACCCACACCAATGCAGGATATCCTATGTAGGTATAAAAAATACCTATCAGCGACAACCAGAAGATAATAATCACTGGGCGCCTCTTCTTAAAATGATTGTTTTGATTGTTTCAAACATGATGAGTAGGTCAAGACCTATCGACTGATGCTTGACATAGTAAAGGTCATATTCGAGCTTATGCTTGGTCTCCTCCAGGCTTGCTCCGTATCGATAGCGCACCTGCGCCCAACCTGTGATTCCAGGGCGAATCATATGCCTCAAATCATAGAATGGAATTTCTTGGCTAAGCCATTGCACAAACTCTGGACGCTCTGGGCGTGGGCCAACAAATGCCATTTCACCTCGAAGAACATTCCACAGTTGCGGAATTTCGTCGAGCCGGGTGTTTCGCATAATTCTGCCAATCGAAGTAACTCGCGGATCATTCTTGGTTGCCCACACTGCCCCCTGAGCTTCGGCGTCCTTCCGCATCGTGCGAAACTTGTACGCGGTAAATAAACGACCTCGCTGTCCGACGCGAGTTTGGCAAAAAAAGATGGAGCCTGGTGAAGAAAGACGCACCGCAAGAATAATCATCGGCGTAAGCGGTAGGCAGATCAGAAGCGCAAAAAAAGAAACCAAGAATGAAAGCAAACGCCTAAATATTTGCTGCGAAGAACTCATGCGAAAGCCGTCGGTAAAAATGAGTGTGCTTGGATTAAGTCCGTCGAGCGGCAATTTACCGGAAAGCCGTTCTAAAAGAGCATTTGAATTTTCAATAACTACGCCACGGAGACGAAGGTCCAGAAGCTCTCGGAGCGGCATCGTTTCGCGGCGGTCTTCCATAGCGACAATGATGCGGTCAATGCCTGGTTTCTGCCCGCAATAAGCGCGCAACTCCGCAGCAAATCGATCATGGTTTCCATGAACCTCGCTTTCTTTTATCGAGTTAACAACTTCCATACCGGCTTCATGATTGTGACGTAGTAACTCGACTATGGTGCGCGCTCGTTCGCCGCCGCCCAAAACATAGACGCGCTCGCGAAAGATCGGGAAAACAATAATCCATTCGTAGCACCGCCGCCAGAAAACCAGAAACACAGTAAGGAGGGAGACACCAGCTATCAGCACATCAGGACCAAGGTCTAAATCCGGAAACACATAGACTAGTGCCGCAAGGATAAAAGATAGAGTACTGAGAACGAGAAGCAGGCGAAAGTAAATCTCCCATCTCGCTGATGTGCGACGCGGTCCATATAGATCAAAGTAGTATGTTAAGAGTAAAGTGAGGGCGGTGATTCCCGCGATCTTCAGCAAGCCATTTTCAAATAGAAGCACATTGAAAAAAACGACATACCCATCCGGACCCAGGAAACACATCGAGGCGGCAGCCAGTAAAAATGCGCTTCCTACGAAGAAAACTTCGCAAAGCAGCATAACCAGCATTCGCGTTGGATAGTAAACATTGAAAAGTCTGATCATCCGTGTTGACCTTAATCCCTACTTCCATGCAGACCTGTGCCAGAATCGTGTTTGCCATAGTAGTAATAATACGAACTGTTATGAGGCGCGTCCTTCACGGCATTCAGCACAAAACCGAGGACGCGCGAATTGATGAAGGCTGCTTGCGCGCGCCGGGCAACATCGAAAGATGTGCTGGCTCCACGAGCAACCAGGATAACCGCATCAGCAGCACGAGAAAGGTCGATAGCATCCGCTACCGCAAGTACCGGTGGAGAGTCAATCAGAATCCAGTCAAAGTGTGGTGAAAGCAACGCAATTAGTTCTTCGATGCGGTGATTGGCAACCAACTCCGATGAGTGATCGCCACCTGCGCCGGCAGGTATAAAAGTAAGATTCGGTATGCCGTGCACTATGCCGTCTTCAACAATAGGTGATGTCTTGTTGCGTTGCAGAATGCTGTTGGCCGCCGCGGTTCCCGAGAGGTATTCCGCCAATCCGGGCGTATTGGCAGCACCCAAAGTTTTGTGCAAAGAGGGACTGCGCATATCGGCATCTATAAGTAGGACCGTGTTGTCCTTGTTGCGCGCCAGGCTCATGGCAAGATTTGCCACTACAAAACTTTTGCCTTCCGCGGGCACACCGCTGCTGACAAGAATTGTCTTAAGCGGGGCCTGATCGCGAAATTGGTAAACCTGCGTCCGCAGGCTGCGAAACTGCTCTATGCTTTCGCCGCGGTCACAGAGTGTCGGAAGCGAGGCCGCCGATGGATTCCACGAACGCATTGCAATCTGATCAATTGCGATGCCGTCCTTGACCGGCAGCAGATCCTCAGCAACGGGGGCTGCGAACGGCTCGGCCGTCGCAGTGTTATCCGATTCTTTGGCGGCCTTCTGTTCAAGATCAGCTCTTTGAAGCGCATCGAAAATGCGGCTCATAACTCATATTCCTTCTGTGACTCAGCGCCATTCGAACCGGGCGCAAGGGAGTCGAGCATATTGGTTTGCTGTGACCGTCTCATTAACGATTGCATCGCAGTGAACGAAATCGTAAACGGATGTTGGACTAAATCGAGTTCCAAGCCGACAGATTCAACGACGTGCGCCGGAATGGGCTTGATCTGTTCCGCATAAGCGTAGATCATAGTGTGTTCGCATAGCAAATTGATGATGCGAGGAATTCCTTTCGAGTAGTGATAAACAAGCTCCTCAGCTTCGGGCATAAACACCTGCTCGCCTGCGCCGGCGATACGCAATCTCTCTTCTATGTATGCCTGTGTTTCCTCCGAGTTGAGCGGCTGTGTTCTGCACCACAGTGAAACACGCTGGCGAAGCTGCCGGAGGCTTGGGTGATAGAGTTTATCCTCGAGTTCAGGCTGGCCGGAAAGAACAATCTGCACTATCTTTTCCGAGGAGGTTTCAAGATTGGTCAGCAGACGAATTTCTTCGAGAAGTTCCCAGGAGAGATTCTGTGCGTCATCGACCACGATGACACACAACTGATGTGCGCGATAGCGTTCAATGAGCCAGCTATTGAGTTGCAAAAGCATACCGGACTTTGTTCGAGTCCTGGGAGGTATGCCGAAGTCTGTAAGTACAAATTCAAAAAAGTCGAGCACGTCCAGGCGAGGATTGAAGACGAAGGCCGTCGCAATGCGCCCCTTTGCAAAGGTGCCGAGTACAGTCCTAAGCAAGGTTGTCTTTCCTGTTCCTACTTCTCCCGTCATCACCACAAATCCCTTGCGCGACGCAATCCCGTATTGCAAACATGCAAGAGCCTCCTGTATCTGCGGCCTAAGAAAAAGGAACCGCGGATCAGGACTGGATCCGAAGGGAAGGGTGTGAAGACCAAAGTAGGTTTTGTACATGATTATCCACGCACACTTTCAGAAGCTTTTGCCTTTCGAGAAAAAAGCTTGCCGCGCACTCGTAATACGCGAGATTGATCCAGTTCGTTGATGTAGGATACAACCGCAAGCGTCGGCAGTTTTGTAAAGGCCCAGATATCGCTCTCATTGCGTAGAGAAGTATCGCGATACTCAAGCAGAGCGGCAAAAAGCAGACCCAGCGCCAGACCGAACGCAAGGCCGCCGCCGGCGAAAACGCGCCGGTTGGGAAAGGTCGGCTCGTCGGGAAGGTTCGGCGCATCCATCACACGAAACTGTTCTCCCTGCTGGCGGTGCTCAAGCGCGGTTGCCATCGATGACTCATTCATCTTGGTCAGCAGAGTATTGTAAAATTGCAGGGCCGTCTCATGGTCGCGAGTAACTTGCTTGTACTCTTCCTCGACCATCGGGCTTGACTCAATCTTGGCCTCGTAAGCGCGAACCTGCTGCTCGATTCTTGCCTGATTCTGCTTGGCAGCGGCCAGGGACTGCTTGCCCGCGCGAAGCTGGGACTTGAGCTGTTGGAGCTGCGGTGAGTCAGATGAGTTGACTTCGGTCGACGACTTTGCCGGTTCGGCCGCGTCGTGCGCAATTTCTGTCCGCAGATTTGCGACCCTGCGCTTCATCGCAACTACGTCTGGATGATCTGACGTGTAGACAGCCTCAAATTGCTTTTCCTGCCTGACCGCATCCTTGAGTTGCGTCTGTAGCGAATCCTCCGATGCTCCCGTGGCCGGATCGACGTGTGCCGCTTCCGGCCCCTTCTCTGCAATCATAGCCTCGAGAAATGTTTCATCCTGTTGCAGGCGGCTCACCGTCTGCGTGGCCACGTCAAGCTGAGCCGTCAACGCCTGTAGCGTGTTCGCATTCGCTGGTTCTTGATTGGGAAGCCTGCCAATGTTCTTGCTTTCAAAAGCTGCCAGTTTGGCGTCCTGATCGTCGAGGTTTCTCTTGGCGTCGACCAACTGCTGTTTCAAAAAGTCGGTTGTGCCTTCCGACGACTGCTCGCGCGCGGTCAGATTTGCGCTGATGAACTGCGATGTAATCTCGCCGCAGACCTGCTGGGCGGTGTGCGCGTCATGCGCCTTGAAAGTAATCGTGAAACCCGGCATTCCACGTGACTGATCGGAGCGCATAATATGAATCCCAATTGCCTGCCGAGTCTGATCGACGCGGTCGTCCATGGCGGACTTGCCGCCAGGGAAAAGATTGAAGCGCTCAACGATAGGCTCAATGCGCGAGCGGCTTTTGATCTGCTCCTCGATCGACGCCAGTCGCGCATTCAAACCCTCACTGTCAACGGGCTTAACATAATCTTCCGGAACCTTCTGCGGATCGATGAGCACCTTCGTCTCAGAGACATACTGCGGCGGCACAAAATAGCAAATTGCCACACCTGCGCAGAGAAAAAGTATCGTGGAGGCCGCTATCAGCCAGAACCGCCGCTTCAAAATATCCGTGTAGTCCCGCATTGTCAATTCACGATGGCCGAGCATAGGTCTCCTTGTATATGTTACTTCTTGAAGCGCAATTCGCGCGGCGAATACCCAATGCCGAAGCCGATCACCTGATACAGACCGCTGAGGATATTCACGCTGGAACTGATCGGCGTATTCGGCACCGTAATCGTATAATTGACCGATTGGCTGATTGCCGTGTAATTCGCGAATAGATTGAAGTTTCTGCCCAGCTTTCGCGTAGCCTGCGCTCCACCATATATCGCATCGGTAACGGGCGTAAGATTGAGAGGAGCTAAGCAGAGATAGGTTTGATTGTCGATTGTGCAAGCATATTCAAACTCAGCAGAAGAGAGAGCCGTGGTGCGTATATAGGCTCCGGTTAAACCGACCGTCAGATTCTTTCCCAATTCCCGCGAGAAGTTTCCGTTGACGCTCTCGATCTTCGAGCCGAGCGTAAATCCTGAGCCGCCTGTGGTTCCACGGAAGTAGCTCACGCTGGCCGTCCCGCGCCGCAGTTGGTAATTGGCCATCGCGCTCAACGATAGCATTGTTGAATTAGGAACAGCCAAGGCGCCTGCGCTGGGCGTTCCCGCGCTGGCGATCCACTGCGGTCCCGCGGCGGCGGTTGTTGTGAATCTCTTGCTCCACCGGCGAATAAAGCTGAATTGCAACATTTGTGTCTGTAGAGAATAGTCAGTGCTGCCATAGCTGTAACGGGAAAATGAATACTGGCCTGACACCGAGGTACGCGCATTCAGGCGAAGCGTGACGCCGGCTTCCGCCATCAGCGTGTCCATATTGAGAGCGGTATCGTCGATATAGCGCATTTGTCCCGTAGTGCCATCCATATTGAATGTGATTGCATTATTCAGCTTCTCTTTGAAGCCGACGGTCGTGATGTTATTGAAGAGGCGCGTATTCTGGGTCAATATCGTTTGGTCAGGCGGAGTTGTCGATCCCGAGCCGCCGACAGGCTCTCCGGTTCCCGGTACACCAGAGAAGCCAATGGTTGGGGTCTCAAAGGAATAGATTGCATTATCGCTTGCCGTGAGATTCCATCTCCGTCCGGCAATGCCTTGCGAAAGGTTTAGATGCTGAAAGACATTTCCCCCCGAAGACGGCCCAACCCATTCCTGGCCGTAACCGCCGCCATATTGCAAACTGAACGGGTGGCGCTTGCTGGTATTCGCGTAGCTCGCATCTCCCGAGACGTAGCTCCATTGCTGGTTATCTGCTCCGCTGCCAAACTGTGTAGTCTGCGAATAACGCAGATCGTAGCGTAGCGTGCCGCTGACTAGAGGTCCGGCCGAGGCGGCTGTCGCGGACGCATCCTGCGCTCGTGCAGCGGCGACGGCGGTGAAGAAAATCGCTAGAAGTATGCAACAAGGCCTCATTGGCAAAGTCCTACGGAACAACAATCGTATCTCCCGGCTTCAGCGTGAGATTGAGCGAGCTGTTGCCCCTCAATGCCTGTTTATATTGCACGAAAATCTTCTGCTGCTTGCCTCCATCGTTGCGCAGGATATACATCTTCTTGGTGTTGGCGAAGTCGGTAAGCCCCCCGGCTCTGGAGATGGCTTCAAGCAGGGTCATGCCGGAGGTCATTCCAACCGGGCCGGTCTTTCCAACTTCACCGATCAGGTAAACCAGCTTGCTGTTCATCTGATTCAACGTGACGGTGACGTTCGGATCCTGAATGAACTTCCTGAGACTCGCGGTAATATCGTCCGCCAGTTCGAGCGGCGTCTTGCCGGAGGCCTTGACATCGCCAAGCAGCGGCAGTTCAATCTTGCCGTCAGGGCGAACCATGACATCCTTCGTCGTAAGCTCCGGCTCCTTCCAAACGAAGACGCCAACAGTGTCAGACGGACCGATGACATAACTTTCGGTCATAGCCAATTTGGTTTTATCCGGCATGGCTGGCGTGGTAACGGCCTGAGCATTCGGCGCAGCAGCCGCCGGCGTGGCTGTCGCGGCAGGCGGCTTTTCCTGAGCAATAGAGATTAGAGCTGAAGCAAGAATGACTGCAATGAGCATATTTCCGGATTTCATTGTGAGGCTCCAACTTCGTTCGGCGTAATAGGATGATCTGCTTTCATCTGTTTGAGTTTATTCGCTGATTACCAGATCGGCACCAGCCCGCATGAGGTTGCCGCCGGTTCGATTCTTCAGAGGTACGTCCGTAATACAGCGGCGAAGCTTCCACCCAGTGGCTAATCCAATACTATCGATTATCCTGAACAGAAGATAGCTTTTCCTGCGACGCGGGACAGTTGTCTCTTAACAAAGTACGCACTGGCATGATCGGCATCCCAATTGCTGGTGTAAAGTGGTAACAATCAATAGAGTTGAGGGTTTGACACGGAGAACAGGTCACAAGTCGAAGAGACTCCAGCGGCGGCTCTATGCCCTTTGTTCTCCATGAATCTTCGCTTTGCCCTGGCCTCGGCGACCATCTTCCTGCTGGTGACGGCATTGTACTTCCGGGTGCTAGGCAAGCTGGTCACCGATTGGTGGATGATCCCCGATTTCTCTCATGGCTTCCTGGTACCCTTCTTCGCCGCATTTCTGATTTGGGAGAAGAGAGAAACCCTCCGCAGCATCAAACTGAGGCCTAGCTGGAGTGGAGTTGCCGTGATAGCGCTGGGGCTGGTTGTTCTGCTGCTGGGAATCTACGGCTCTGAACTCTTCCTGTCGAGGGTTTCGCTGATTATCGTGATGGCAGGTCTGACGCTCTGCTTTGGCGGAAGGCAGCTTTTGAAGGAATTGCGATTTGTACTCTTGGTCCTTATGTTGGCTATTCCGCTTCCGGCCATCGTCTTCAACCAGATCACTTTCCCGTTGCAGATTCTGGCTTCAAAGCTGGCCAGCGGCCTGCTGCCGCTCTTTGGCGTTCCGGTTCTGCGCGAGGGCAACATCATTGAACTCCCTGTAATGAAGCTGGAGGTGGCGGAGGCGTGCAGCGGCATCCGTTCTCTGATGAGCCTGTTCACGCTGGCGGTCTTTTATGGATACTTCCTGGAAAAGTCCAACACGCGGCGCGTTCTGCTCGTTCTGGCCAGCATTCCCATTGCGATTGCGGCTAACGCGGTGCGTATTCTCGGCACGGGGTTGTGCGTCCAGTATTGGGATCCGGATAAGGCTATGGGCTTCTTCCATGAGTTCTCCGGCTGGGTCATCTTTCTGGTTTCGCTTGCGTGCCTTTATCTTGTTCACCGGGTGATGCTGCGCATCCCGGTCCAAAGGCGGCGGATATGAAAAACCCGCGCTTTTGGACGGTGGTTCTTCTGCTTGCCGGCACAATTCTGCTGCTCGAAATGCGCCCCGGTGTTGATCGAAATCCCCCCAGCGAGCCGCTGTCCCAGTTGCCGTCCGCAATCGCGGGATGGACGGGACGCGATCAGCAAATCGATCAGGAGACGCGCGATGTTCTCGGAGACGGCGACTTTCTCTCCCGCAGCTATTCTCAGGCAGCGGGGAGGCCGCCTGTCGGTCTATTCATTGGTTATTTTCCAACGCAGAGAACAGGCCAGACCATTCATTCGCCCAAAAATTGTCTGCCAGGAGCCGGCTGGGTCTTCGAGTCGTCGAGTTATCTCAATCTGTTCGATACGAATGGCAGGCCGCACCAAGTGGGCGAGTACGTGATCGCGAACAACGACACCCGGCAATTTGTTATCTACTGGTATCAAGCACACGGGCGCAGCGTGGCCAATGAGTATATGGCGAAGGTGTACTTGGTTATCGATGCGATACGGCTGAATCGGACCGATGGTGCACTGGTCCGAGTCATCACGCCGGTCGAGCCAGGCGAAGACTTGCCGGCGGCAAGGCAGCGCGCCGAAGCCTTCTCGATGCGACTTGCGCCGATGCTGCCAAGATATATCCCTGACTAAGAGAAATTGCGGGAGCAGGGAAAAATAATGCGGTTGAGTTAATGGCTTCTGGCGGCAGCCATTCTGAAAGGATGGAAGAAAGTGAAAATCGATTGTAAAGCATTTAGTAATGGCTTCGATGGCAGGCGGAATATGCGGTATCATCGCGCGGCAATCTGTGTCGGAATGCTCTTTCTATCGCTCTCTCTTCTGACCGGCTGTTTCCGCGATCCCAACGTGCGCAAGCATAAGTATCTGGAAAGCGGTCAGAAGTACAGCGCCCAGGGCAAGGACAGGGAAGCCGCAATTCAATTTGCCAACGCCTTGAAGATCGACAAGAACTTCGCTGACGCGCATTTTGCGCTGGCAAAGGCTTATCTCCACATGGGCGCTTTGAGCGGCGCATTCACGGAACTTCAGAAGACCGTAGACTTGCAGCCGGCAAACGTGCAGGCTCGGATTGATCTCGGCGATATGCTCCTCGCCGCGGGCAAGATCGATGACGCTCAGTCGCAGGCAACCGCTGCCATGGCCATTCAGCCCGGCAACGCCGATCTCCACGCGCTGCTTTCCCGCATTGCCGCAAAGCGGGGTCATAAGGATATTGCGCTGGCGGAGATCCATCGCGCTTTGGAGATCGCCCCCAACCAGGCCTCGCTTCATGAAACATTGGCGCTGCTTGAAGTGAGCGATTCCGCTCAGAGCGCCGCGGTTGAAGATGAATTGAAAAAGTCGATTGCGCTGGACCCAAAATCCGCGAGCGCACGGCTGCTGCTCACCTCCTTCTATGTCAGGAACAACCGTTTGCAGGATGCCGAGCAGGTCTGCTGGGCCGCGGTTGCCGCTGATCCAAAGAATTTTGGCGTGAGGGAAGTCCTGGCTCAGGTTGTTTTGAAGCAAGGAGATCAGACGCGGGCAGAGCAGGTGCTGCGTCAGAGTTCAAAGGATCTCGCGGACAACCCGCGTGGCGTGAGAATGCTCGCCGACTACTACGCGAACTCCGGGCAGATCGACAAGGCCAGGGCGGAGTTTGTCGGCCTTGCCAAACAATTTCCTAAAAATATATCCGTGCAGGAAGGGTATGTGCGGATTCTGATTCAGGTCAAAGATTATGCGACAGCGCAGAACGTGATCAACGGGCTGATGAAGAAAAACAGCAAGGATCCTCAGGTTGCCGTATTGAATGGAATTGTCCTGCTGAATAACGGCAAGCAGGCTGATGCGGTCAATGCGCTTCAGACCGCGGCCAATGACGATCCCAAGGATGCGTTCATTCAATTCTGGCTGGGCAAAGCCGCGCTGGCCAAAGGCGATCGGGAATTGGCCGAAAAGAGCTTTCGTCAGGCCGCGCTGCTCAATCCCCGCGATGTAGGCGCACAGGAAGAACTCGCGCGCATGGCGACTCTGCGCGGCGACATGGATTTGCTGGCCGATGTGGCGGAGAAGACGATCGCCGCCGACCCGCGTTTTCCCGGCGGCTATCTATGGAGAGCCGCAGTGGAGCTATCTCATCACGCGCCGGACAAGGCGGAGGCCGACATTAAAAATGTAATGAGCTTCGCTCCGCAGAACTCCGCGGCATATCTCATGCTCGGCGAACTCCGTTACTCGCAAAAGAAATACCCGGAAGGAGCTGCGCTTCTGGCGCAGGCGTTGCAGTACGATCCGGATTCGATTCGCGCCATGCGCGGACTGATCGGCTATGACCTGCAAAAAAAGCAGCCGGAGCAGGCTTTGGCTCGACTGAATACGCAAATTGAGAAGCGTCCGAAGAACAGCGGATTCCTTGATCTTTTGGCTCAACTTCAGATCCAGAACAAGAACCTCGATCAGGCTGCCGCAACGGCTCAGAAAGCAATGCAGTTGAATCCCGATGACGGCGAGGCGATTGCGCTCTACTCGCAGCTTCAGGTTCAGCGCGGACAAACTGCCAACGCGATCAGCGCTTGGGAGCTATGGTCAAAGGACCATCCGAACAATGCCGGCACTTATGCAATTCTCGGAACCCTGGAGGAATCCAGCGGCAATAAGCAGAAGGCCGAGGATGACTACAAGAAGGCGCTTCAAATCCAGCCCGAACAGCCAATCGCAGCTAACAATCTCGCTTACATGATGCTTCAGAATGGCGAGAATGTGGACGTCGCTCTGACGCTGGCGCAAACCGCGCGGCGCGGTATGCCGAACTCACCGAACTCCGCGGATACATTGGCGTGGGCCTACTACTGCAAGGGTACTTACGGATTCGCACGCGATCTTTTGGAAGACGCAATTAAAATCAATTCGAACAGCGCGACGATGCAATACCACCTGGGAATGGTCTACGGCAAACTCATGGATAAAAGCAATGCGTCGATCCATCTCAAGAAGGCCATCTCACTGGATCCTGATTCACAAGCTGCAAAAGATGCGCGGACCGCGCTGCAAGGGCTGGGTTAGATTGCGGCGCTGTTTTCTATCGAAGATCAATCCAACTTGCGCACAGGCTCTTGACGAGGTTTTACTCCAAACTGCCTGTGCTTCATAACCCCATCAACGGTGGACCGGAGTAATTCATGAGCGCTTCTCATCATCTATCGGTCACCCTGATGGGGCCCGATATCGATCATAAGATAAGCCTCGAAGCCATGCTGGCGAATCGTGTTTCCGGATTGACATGGTTACCCGATTCGATCAGTTTGTTGATGGGGCGGCCTCTTACCGCCGGCCAACGCATCCAAAGAACCATTGATCAACTTACCTATACCCGCGACAAAAACTTTCTGAAAAAAACTTGCCTCCATCTCGATCATAAAGAAACGAACATACTGATCGCCTACTGGGGCACGAGGCCTCTGGCGGATGTTATCGCTATCAAACGCCTGCGACCCCATATCAAGATTGTGCTGATGGTGCTCTGCTTTCCGTTGGCATTGGATAACGCGGCGCTAAAACGCCAGCATTGGCTGATGCGCCACGCCGCGCCATTTCTAGATGGAATTCTGTATCCAAATGCGGCGATGCGGGAGTATTTTTTCAATATAGTTTTAGGCAAACCAGGCAGGCATTTGAAAGATTTGATTTTGAAACCCTGCTGGCCGCAAAGCTATCAGGGAAAAGCTATACAAAATCAACCAGCCTTTGATAGGCCCAACTTGATCTATGTGGGACGCACCGACCTTTCCAATCACACAGTTCATGCCGCCGACGATCTGCGGCCATTGATGACGGAAATCTTGGAAACACAGATTGAGTTATACCATGTGTATTCGCGGGAGACTGCGGATGGGCATCCCTATCGGCGCACCTTTGAGCCGCTCGACCAAGCAGGACTTATCGCTGAAATGACAGCGCATGACGCCAGCCTGATTGCCTACAACACCTCTGCCTGCCGGAGAACCGAACGCCTGGAACTCACTGTCCCTGACCGCCTGTTGACCAGTGTCGCAGCGGGTGTGCCGATTGCCATTCCCGCCGCGGGCTATCGCGGATCGAAGCAGTATCTGGCAGATTATCCAGCCGTATTTGAATTTGATTCGGCGCCTGACTTGAAGAGGCAGCTTGAGGATCGCGAGCGAGTTCTGGCCTTGCATGAAGTTGCATGGCGGGCGCGCAAACTCTACACTGCCGAGGCGCAGGGCGATCTCCTTGCACAATTCCTGGTGTCCCTATGACAAACACCAAGACTATCGCCCGCAATACCGGATGGTCCGGTTTCGAGAACGGAATCGGCTTCATTGTAGGGTTAGTTACTCCAATCATGATCGCCCGCTATCTAGGGCCGAAGACAAACGGATACATTATCTCTATCGCGTATGTTGCCAATATGGTCAGCAGCCTGGGCGGGTTAGGCCTTCCCGCAACTACCCGGAAATATATGGCCGAGTTTCTGGGACAAGGCAACCGGGGAACCGCTAGATTTATCTACTTTCGCACACTGTTGTTTCAGGTGTCTTTGGCGACGGCGGCAACGCCCGTTCTTCTCTTCTACGTACTCCGCGCGCTCCAGGATACAGCCGGAGATTACAAGCTGGCATCGGCGCTGATCGTACTCAGCATCTGGCCCGGCATGGTCAACTCTATCTCAGCTCAGGCCAATGTCGCTGCGGAAGATTTATCGGCGAATGTGTCGGCCTCGGTGATTTCGATTCTTGTCTACTTCATCGCACTCACGGCAACGGTGGTGCTCAACTGGGGAGTTGTCGGCGTCGGCGCGGCGCTGTTATGTATGCGCTCCGTAGATTTTCTCGTCCGGCTTGTTCCGACCTTCAGGCGCGTACTGGCGTGGGAGATAACTCACCAACATCCGCCGGAATTGCGCAATCGGATGATCTCCTTCGCATGGAAGGCCGTTACCAGTTTGGCCTTGACGATGATCGTCTGGGATAGATCGGAAGTTATCCTGCTAATAAAGCGCTGCCCTGATATTAGCCAGGTAGCATACTATTCATTGGCCTTCAGCATGGCCGAACGGCTGCTGCTTGGCGCGAGCAGTTTCGGGTCGGCGGTTAGCGCCACGATCTTCGCGCAGTATGGGCGCGACAAGTCCAAGCTTTCCTCCATTGCAGCTTCCGCCATTCGCTACCTTGCCTTGACCTCAATTCCGCTGCACTTCATCTTCACCGCTCTAGCGATTCCCGCGTTGCTGCTTCTCTTTGGCCATCGGTATGAAGGGGCTGCGATGGTTGCGGTTCTGGCTCCTCTGCTCTGTTTGTCCAAGGCCTTTCTCACGCCCGCGCAGAGTCTTCTGGAATGCTCGGAGCGGCAGGGCTACGTCATTGCCGCAACCGTGCTGGCGGGCATTGTCGATATTGGCCTTGCCTGGAGCTTGATTCCTACGCATGGAGCGGTGGGCGCTTGCATCGCTAACGGCGCTGCGCAAGCGACGGCCGTTGTTCTGATGTGGGTGATCGCCATTCATCACTTCAAGGTAAAGCTTCCCTGGTTGCAAATTGCAAAGATTTCCTTGATTAGTTTGATTGCCGCTTTGACCGCTCATTTTATTGCAGTGCGATTGTCCCCTTTATGGGCCATCCTCTGCGGCGGATGCGCAGGCCTGATCGTTCTCTTCGGATTCTTCTACTTAATGCGAGTGCTGGAAGAAGAAGATCACGACCGTTTCAGGATTCTTCTTAAAATGCTGCCCAAGTCAATTGCGAGTCAGGCGGATAAGTTCCTGTTACTGCTGATCCGCCCGGAATCCGGTAATTCCGCACAGGCGAAAGTTTAGTTCGAGAGGATTATGGATTTGAAGTTCAGCGTCATCATTCCCGCTTACAATGCGAAGCAGTATATCGCCAAGGCTATCGAGAGCTGTCTGAGCCAGACCTATTCTCCGCACGAGATTATCGTTGTTGATGACGGATCGACGGATGGTACCGCAGAGTTTGCAGAATCGTTTCCTTCACCCGTTCGAGTTATCCGCTTATCGGAGAATATGGGCCTGCCGACCGCAAGAAATCGAGGCGTTCAGGCCTCGACGGGCGATTGGTTGGCATTTCTTGACGCAGACGACTGGTTTCTCCCGGAAAAACTGGAGCGCCAGCGGCGCTGCGCTTTGGAGAACGAACACGCAGTATTGATTTATACCGCATGCTATACCTCCCGTGACGGCGTGGAAGCTCATGCTCAGTTCAATCCTCCCGCGGTTCTAGAGAAGATGCTGCGTTACCGCTGCGCCTTTCATGTCGGCACGGTAGTGCTTCGCCGTGATGCGTTTGATGCGATGGGAGGATTTGATCCCTCGCTTCGTGTAGATGAAGATTGGGATATGTGGCTGAGGCTTGCAGCTCGTTATACTGTGAAATCCTTCGCCGTAGTACCAGACTTTCTTGCGGTCTATCAGATTACCCCGGGGAGTCTCTCATCCAATGCCATGCGAATGTTCAATGCCGGAGCCATATTACGTAACAACCAGTGTCTTTACGGAACAGCCGGTCTTTCCAGATATCTATGGCGACGAAGAATTTCCGCGTTTCAGCATTATGATACTTCCATTGCTTTGCGTGAGGAGGGTTCTCCCTTTGACCTTCCATTCATTTTCAAAAGTATAGCGCTATGGCCGTTTCCGGTTTGCGTATTGCCCATGAAGAGATACAAGGTCGCGGCTGTCATGGTGAAACAACATCTTGTCAAACGCTTGTTCGGATAATTGTTAGCGAGACTGAGCATCTATTAAAGAAAGGAGTAGGCATGGCGACGAAGGACTCAGTTATCAAGATCAGCGTGGTGATTCCAGCTTACAATGCAGCGCGTTTTCTTCCACGTTGTCTCGCCTTGGTCTTTGCGCAGACGCTGAAGCCCGCTGAAGTTATAGTTGTCGATGACGGTTCCACCGATAATACCGCTGACCTGGCGGAGGAGTTAGGCGCGAGAGTAATCAGGCGCAAAAATGGCGGCGTATCGGCTGCTAGAAATGCCGGAATTCAATATGCTTCCAGCGAGTGGATCGCGCTGGTAGATGCGGACGATTCTTGGGCTCCGCAAAAGCTGGAACTCCAGGCTGCTCGCATCCGTACAGATACAGTACTTGTTTACACGGGCATCCGGTTCTATGACGATAAAGGTTTTCGTGGCGAGTTGCTTGCAGTTGACCCGATCTCGGCAAAGAAAATGCTGCGCTATCGCAATCCTATTCCATGCACATATCTTGTCAGACGGGATGCGCTTATGCAGGACGGAGGCTATAGGGAAGATATTCGCGCCTGCGAAGATTGGGAGATGCTGGTGCGGCTACAAAGGCTGGGTAAGTTTGAAGCTATAACAGAGCCTCTCATGGATTGCTATCTTCACTCGGACAGCCTTAGCGCGAATCCTGAAGTGATGCTGGAGCGGCTTGATCCAATTCTCGAAGAGACGCTTCTCGCCGATCTTCACGGCTTCTACCGCTGGGCGTGGCGGAGGCGGATTCTCGCCACTCAATTGTGCAGTGCCGGCCTGATTGCGCGAGACAACGGTCTTAAAAGTGAGCTTCATTATATCTATCGGTCGCTATGCGCGTGGCCGTCTCCGTTTTGGGAGCCTCGGCGCTTTGCCATCTTCGCGGTCAGCCTGAGAAATACAATGCGCCGCGATCACGGCCAAAAGTAGCCAGTCGGCCAGCAGACTGACGTCTGAGTACGGAAGCGTATCCAGCTTGGGTTGACTATTTTCATTCGCTTTACATTGAATGGATTTGTCTTTCCATTGATGTTTATTTCGCCATAGTTTGAGAATGCGCAGCGATAACCTAACTCATGCGCAATTGTCTGTGTTTGATCTGAGAAACTTGTCTTGCGTCCAACCGGATAAGCCAGCGCATCAGCTTCTACACCAAGTTGTTCATTCAGGATTGCGCGAGACTTCCGTAGCTCTTCGTATTGTTGCTCAGGACTCAATTGACTGAGCACAATATGCGAATGAGTGTGCGAGCCAATTGCCATACCGTTTCTATGCATCTCTCGCGCTTCATCCCAATCCAAAAAGCGTCGCAATGTTTCTGGCGGAGCTTTTCCTTCGCACTTCTCAGCTAATTCGTGAATAAATCGAGCCGAGTCAGAGTTATCAGGCTGTTTATATAACTTGAGAATAGTATCTAAGCTCTTCCTCAATCCATTCTTATCAATATTGACTTTCAGCTCTGCCGAATAATACAAAGAAAATTGCCGCTTTCGAGCAGTCCTCACGAGATATGCAATCTGATCCCACCAGGGCACATGACATGAGCCAACCATGCTTGTGGCAAGAAAAAAAACTCCTTGCACGCCATGCGTACGAAGGATGGGATAAGCAATCTCGTAGTTATCCAGATAGCCATCGTCAAATGTGACTAACACGCGGCAGCGGCGGCTTTCCTCTTTGTAAGTGCCACTGATAAAAGCCAATGCTTCTTCGAGAGTTATTAGCGATAAGTGGCGCTTCAGATAGGCAATCTGCTCGTTGAACTGATCGGCGGTTGCTGAGAAGACGCCGGGATCGAATAGGTCGTCCTCCGCATTGCCGATGCGATGATAGTTCAAGACCAGTAGAGAATCTCGCGCGGGAAGTTGTGAAAGCAGGAAAGAAGCGCCGCTCCAGAGCAATCCTCGCGCCAATAACTCTCGTTTTCCACCGAAATTCTCGCCGCCCGCCATAGCAACCGATTATAGCGGAGAGCGTACATAAGATTGCTGAGTTACTCTTAAACCTATGGGCCGCATCCGCGTACTCTCCGACCAGGTTGCCAACCAGATTGCCGCCGGCGAAGTGGTGGACCGGCCTGCCTCGGTCGTGAAGGAGCTGCTGGAGAACGCCCTCGACGCTGGGGCGAATCGCATCCGCGTGGAGGTCGAGGCGGGCGGACGCAAACTGATTCGCATCACCGACGACGGCCAGGGCATGAACCGCGACGATGTTCTGCTGGCCTTTGAGCGCCACGCCACATCGAAGCTGCGCACAGCCGACGATCTGCTTTCGATTGCGACGCTGGGCTTTCGCGGCGAGGCGCTGCCCTCCATCGCTTCAGTGGCTCGCGTAACGCTGGACTCCTGCGCGGAGGGCGAAAACTTTGGAACGCATATTGAGATTGCCGGAGGCAAGATTCTCCGCGTGGATGACGCCGCTCTGCCGCGCGGAACCACGCTGGCTGTCGCCGATCTCTTCTTCAACACTCCGGCGCGCCGCAAATTTCTCCGCGCCGAATCGACAGAGTTGGCTCATGTGACGGCGCTGGTCACGCACTATGCTCTGGCGCACCCGGAGAAGCACTTCGAGCTGCTATCGGCCACGCATACCGTCGTCTCTGCGCCGCCGGTTGCACGCACCGCCGAGAGGATCTATCAGATCTTCGGCAAAGAGACGCTTGCTCTTCTGCTTCCCGTAGCTGCTGAACTGCCGCTCGACCGCGCTGGATTGCCCGAGCCGCCGCCGTGGAAGAAGAATCCCGATGAGCCGGTACGCGCTCCCGGCGCGCTGCACTTGACCGGCTTTTTTTCCAAACCGGAATTGCAAAAACTCAATCGTAATTCGATTTATATCTTCGTCAACAAGCGGTTGATCCGCGACCGGCTGCTGCTGCACGCCATCACCGAGGCTTATCGCAATGTGATTCCGCCCACCAGCTTCCCGGTGGTGCTGCTCTTTCTGGAGATGCCGCCAGAAGAGGTGGACGTGAATGTTCATCCGGCCAAGACCGAGGTTCGTTTTCGCCAGCAGAGCCGGGTGCATGATTTTGTCCGCGATAGCCTACGGACTGCCTTGGTGAAGGCCCGACCCGCAGCCGGTTTTCTGGCCGCGCTGGACTCCGCGCCTGTCGCCAGCGCTTCACTGATGCCCCCCTCCACTTCGCCCTTGCCCGGCGCCCCAGGCAGTGATATTCGCTTGCAGCCGCCGGACTCCGATCCTGTTGCGTTTCAATCCGCCGAGGCAGACGCCGCAGCGTTTGAGCTGACGCCGCGCCTGCCATCGCTTTTTCCCGGTAAGCTGCCCTTTACCGCTCAGAACTTGAACCCCGGCGAATGGAATGGAAACGACCGGCAAGCCTGGGGCGAAGCGGCAGCGGCGCTCATTCAGCCGGCAAGCCTGCCAACTTCTGTTGATTGTTCCCCACAACCAGACGATGCCGCCGGTGCAAATCCTGCGGTTGAAACAGCTTTGGTCGAGGCCGAACAAGCCGCTGCCAATCTGAACCACCTGGCATCGCTTCGCCCGATGGGGCAGTTGCGCGAATCGTTCATTTTGGCCACCGGCGAGGATGGATTGTGGATAATTGACCAGCACGTGGCGCACGAAAGAATACTTTTTGAGAAAATTTTAAGGGACAGTCTGGCAGAAAAAGTAATGCGACAAAGGTTACTAATGCCCCTCATCGTAGAACTAAAACCGGCGCAGATGGTGGTCTTCGCCAGCATTGCCGTGGAGCTGGAACGCAATGGTTTCGAGGTGGAACCATTTGGTCCTCAAACACTTGCTGTCAAAGAAGCGCCGGTTGGACTGGAAGGGACTGCTCTGGAGCGAGTTTTAACAGAGATTATCGAACAATCCGCCGCAAATTCAGAAGAACAAAAGCAGAATCATGATCTTACAGCTCTAAGATCGCGTATTGCCGCCTCCATCGCCTGTCATGCGGCCATCAAGGTCAACACTCCACTTGACCCCGTGCGAATGGAGTGGTTACTATTGGAACTGGCGAAAACCAGCCATCCAACCAGTTGTCCTCATGGACGTCCAATCGCTTTGCTGTATTCTTGGAAGGAGATCCAACGGGCCTTCCATCGGATTTGAATCAGGTGGATGGTGGCAGCCTTCCTCTCAGGGGACAGGGTTGCACAGCGGGCGGCAAGTTCTGAAGCAAGTTGCAGACTTCTGAAAATGCCGCGACGCCAGCCTGGAAGTGAGGTTTTTCTTTGACATCGGAACAATTGGAAGCTGCGCGCTCCGAACGGATGCGCCTGGACGGACGCGGAACACTCACACTCGAGAACGCTCGAACGTGGATCGAGGAGACCGGATTGTGTCTCTTTCTGCCCAAGCGGCAGTTCTCCACCTCGATAGCGCCTTCGTTTGTGGAGGCGGTAACCGGCAAGCGCGACACTAACCCCGATCGCAAGGCGACTGCTCTGGCCGAAGAATTACTTGTGCGTTTAGAGGCGGACGGCGTTGCGGTGCGTCTGAACCTTCTCGGCCTGCCCGGCGAGGCTCCGGATTTCGTGGTGGCAAGCTGGGTCCTGCCCTACGTCTATGCTCTGCGCGGCGACCGCGATTGGCGCCGCAGCCCGCAATTGACCGGCTCGCGCCAGGTTTCGCAGTTGGCCATCGAGGCCTACAAACTGCTGGAGACCGGCGATACCACGATTCCCAAACTCACTCGCGCCCTGGGCAGGGAAGTAACCGAAGGCGCTGTTCTGCGCGCCATCACCGAGCTTTGGCAGCAGCTTCGCATCATTCCGGTGGTCTCCGCCCCCAACCATGCGCCCCAATGGCAACTGCTCCGCACACGCTTCCAAAAGGCTATCGCGGAAGGCGCTTCCACCTCGCAGGTGACGGCCATCTCGGTTCTTGCCTCCATTTATCTTCAGGCAGTGATCGCCGCCAGCATGGAAGATGTTGAGCTTTTCCTGGCTCCACTGACGGCCCGCAGCAAGGTGCGCGAAGTCTTGCGCGGCCTGGTCGCTACGCGCCAGGTCCATACCATTCCGCTCGGTCATGCGCCCCACTTTTATGTCGCCGGCACATTGCCGGAGTTCACCGTTGCTCCTGCTATTTATGCCAGCGTCTCCCTGCCGGCCTCCGCTTTCTTTATGCGCTCCAACGAGCATGATGAGGAGCTGCCGGAGCCAGCCGCCGCAAAATCAACTTCGCCGGCTCCGGCAATTGCAAAGAAGCCTGCCGAAGTTCATGCGCCTCGCGCCGCTGCCGCACGCAAACCGGCCGCAAGCGGGAAATCCGCAACTTCGCGTCCTCATTTCAGCCGTCCAGCCGCTCACTCCCGCGACCGCAAGCCTGCCCAGTCGTCATCGAAGAATCATCCCGTTCGGCGTGCCAGCACAGCATCGGGCAACGGACATGGCTCCAAGAGCATCGCCAGACCAGCAACTCGTCCGGCTAACGGCACATCCGGCTCACGCTCCACGAAGTCTTCCTCGCCTGCCTGGAGCCGCAATTCGAATGGCTCCAAGATCGTCGCCAAGTCCAGCGCCGGCAGCCGCAAGCCCGCTCTCGCAGTCGCAGCAAAATCCGGCGGCGGCAAGCGGCATAGCTTTGCTGCACGGCCAAAGCAAGGAACGAAAAAACGCGGATGAGTGCGAACGAAGCTTCACCAAGCACTATAGCCGCGACGCGCAAGGTCATCGTTGCAATTGATGGCCCCGCCGGAGCGGGAAAGAGCACGGTCGCTCGCCATCTGGCGCGGCATTTCGGACTGCTGAATCTGGAAACAGGGGCCATGTACCGCGCCTTTGCCCTCAAAGCCTTGCGCGCGGGAGTTTCTTTGGACGAGAGTCCCGGACTTGAATCCCTTGCCGCTGAAACCAGCATTCGCCTCGAAACCGGCGACGAGCATAATCGCGTTCTGCTCGATGGCGAGGATGTGACGGGCCTGATTCGTAATCAAACCGTCACCGACGCCGCCTCGCGCGTGAGCGTCTGGCCCGCCATTCGCGCATGGCTGGTTCGCATTCAGCAGCGGATGGGCGCGGAGGGCGGTGTGGTCATGGAGGGCCGCGACATCGGCACCGTCGTCTTTCCCCATGCCCAGATCAAAATCTTCCTCGACGCCGCTCCCGAAGTAAGGGGTCTGCGCCGCTATGATCAGGTTGCCCAACTCGGACCCGCCCCAGCCCAGCAGCCCGAAGAGGTGATCCGCGATCTGCGCGCCCGCGATGAGCGCGATCGCAACCGAGCCGATTCGCCTCTCAAGCCGGCTCCCGATGCCGTTCTGCTGGATTCGACGCGCATGACGCTGGAAGAAGTTGTCGCCGCCGCCGAGGCCATCGTAGCCGAAAAGCTGGCGCAACTTTGAGGAGTCTCTGAATAAGCCGGAAGTACCTGCAAAAATCTTCCCTCAGGGGCTAAAGCCCTGACCTACCAGTCGTGTCCTTTCATAACTTCGACTTAATCAAAAGTTCTCTGAGGCAAAGAACTCCTCAGTGCTTTCCAGGCACGGGTGATGCCGAGGCTTCCTGAAGATCAGGGCTTGCTTGTCGCTGGCGCTTTCGGAGCGGGTGCGGCCTTCTGATACATGATCTTCTTGGTGCCGTTCTCGCAACTGCCGACCACCTTGCCTTCCGCGTCTTTGTCTTTGGCCACGATCTCCAGCGTGTAGTTCCTCCCGCCGTTGGCATCGATCTTCTTGGCGATCTCGGCCTTCAAAACATCACAGGACTTCGGCCCATCCGCGTAAGCCAGTACCGACGCGCAGGACAAAAGGACGACTGCCGCAACGATTTTCATGGTGCGATCTCCTTCGATTGGTGCGTGGAAAATTTAGCGCAAGGTTAGCGCATTCATGCTGTCTGCGTCAATCGCTGAATTTTCCCATCATGCAATTCAACTCGGCAGAATTGTTGCAAATGCTCATTTGGCGTCTGCCGGTACGCTGTTGGAGGGTAATTATGAGCAAAGGAGGTTGCGAGTTAGCGCGTCTGCAAGTCAGCGGAGGGTGCTTGCGCGGCAGTAAGTTGGTGGGAAGAAGGACCTTGCCTCACCTCTGCCGACGGTCAAAAACTCCCCAAAACCAAAGAAAGAGCGGAATTCCAACGCCAAGCACTACCCACCGAATAATCTGCGGATGCCCGCTTAGAACCTGTTTACGATCTTGAGACCGGATATTGCGAAGACGCCAGAAAAGTGATCTTTGTACTGTTGCCAGTGCAGTAATAGTAGAGGATGGAGCCAAGAAAATCCTATCCAAGCGATA
>Ga0181520_10002285_pt1 | contig 36032 bp, 34 predicted proteins | sample PEATcosm2014_Bin_29_FD_132451 | JGI IMG/M metagenome (GOLD analysis project Ga0181520, IMG submission 132451) | Peatland microbial communities from MTU Mesocosm Facility, Houghton, MI, USA - PEATcosm2014_Bin02_30_metaG | ecosystem: Environmental > Terrestrial > Soil > Wetlands > Peat | place...
AGAGGCTGTCGGCTTCGGACTCGTGGCGGTCACGCCGCCAGCCTCTTGCCGCCCGCAACCGCTTGCGCTACAAAACCCAAAGACTCAACCTGCCGCTGGTACATAATTGGGGAGCAGGTCACCCTTTCTGCGCGCTGGCTTTCGCGGCGATTCCGGCGCAGGCGCAGACCACGGCATGCGTTCCCAGCAGTTCGGGCCCGGCCTGTTTAGGCAAGCTTTGCGGTCAGATTGGCAACACCATGATGGACAGCGATGATAAAAACATCATCGCGTGCTTGGCTTGTCCCAGCACCGATCCCGGCTGCACCTATAACCCTCAGTGGAAGTCGATGCAGGGAGCAGCATCAGCAGGCTGCCCGCAGCAACTGATTATTCCTAGTTTTCAGTGTGGAATATACGCGAGCGGCTACGCTTACGGCCGCACCCAGTACGCACCAGCTTATTTTTCTTACACTGCCCCTGCAACTGGCAATAATGGAACCCAAGCAACCAGCTTTCAGTGCGGATGGCCGGCTAGCTGTTCGCGTGGGAGTTGTGCGGAGTTGCCTACCTATACTGTGTATATGATTTGCGGAAGCGGCACATGGTATTGCAGTATCTCAAGTTCGGGAACCCAAACCGTCGCCTACGGTATAGGGCAAACGCAGTACTACTCGGGCAGCGGTACGCCCATTTATCCATGTAATGCCATAAACTGGGGCGGATACGCTAATACGGATTGACATGCTCTCTGTTTCCGTATCTATCGGGAATTGACGTGGCTGGGGGGCGGAGCAGACTTTCAGCTATGCAGTCGGAAGTCGTTCTGACAGGAATTTAGGGAATTCAGGGGATACAATACTGAATTAAATGGAAGCGAGAAAATCGCAACCCGCCCACCTTCCCTGTCACTCACTCGAGGGACAATGTTCTGCTCATGAAATCACTGCCGCTCGAGTGAGTGACAGGTTCGGCGCGGCAGCCTTCGCGACGCTGCGTTTGCGAAGGCTGGGGTCGGTGAGGGGTGCACTTCGGCAGCTATTATTTCCAGAAACGCTTCATTGCTAGCGCTTTGCCAGAACCGGATTTGAAATATCTTTCTAGTTCTCTTGCTCGGTCTTCATTTTCGACGCCAATGTAGCATTTTAGCTTTATAGGGAGATATCTCTTTGTTGATAAAACTTGTCCAGCCTGATGTGAAGCAAAACGACGCTTCAAGTCATTAGTCGACCCGACGTAAATACTGTCGTTATTTAGTTCAAGAAAATAGACGTACCACACGGCACCAGTCTCCCTACGCTCCAAGAGGAGCTTCGGGAGACACCCTACAACTTTTTCTTTTGGGTGTCAGTCCACTTTGTTTCCCTGCGCTAAAGCTTCGGGAGATAAAGTGGCCTGCCACCCGAAGCTTTGATATTCTAGGAACTAGTCTCCCTACGCTCCAAGAGGAGCTTCGGGAGATCACCCTCCGCGCTAACGCGCGTAGGGTGGTGGACCTGATCGGGATCGAACCGACGACCTCAACAATGCCATTGTTGCGCTCTCCCAGCTGAGCTACAGGCCCACACGCGATATACCTTAGGCCGCGCAAAATGGACGAAACCTGCGCGAAGGGCAAGTATTATTTATAATTATTGAATCATCTGAAGCTGGATATCGACGAGAAAGCGGATCGCGTCGTCATAAGCCTTGCGGGGCAATTTCTCGACGTCGTTAATGCCGAAGCGGGTCGAAAAAACATCGCGGACGACGTCTTCGCTCACGCGCTTGTCGTAGGCGGTATAGGCCAAAAGAGCCTTAATGGAGGTCAGTTCGAGATTGTTGACCGTCGCCGTCTCGTCGGTGATCGATTGGGGTGTCTTTGTCGTCATAACAGCCTCGCCTTGCTTAATTTCCGTTAATATAAAAGGGGGATTTCCCCCCTCATTTCCCCGCAATCAGGCCGCCATGGCCGACTGCTCGAATTTCTCGTCTTTCATAACCTTGTTCCACCGAATTTCTAAGGAAAGAGGGCTCTTGTGACGGATGCCCTCGTTGCGCTCGATATTTTCGACAATCGCCTGAACGCCGTGTTCGCCGTATCGCATCAAGTATTTTTGATAATCGAGCATAATGTGTCCTCTAAAATAGTTTCTTAAAAACCTTATATAATCAACGAGTTAAATATATATCCTATTCCGATGTTCGTAATATATCCGAAAAAGAGACTTTTGTCTACAATAAATTGACCTTGAATTACTTTCGTGTATATGTAATATGATAATTATACTTTTTTATACTTTCTTTACCGTGTTGTTGGAGGCAGTTTTGATTACAGGCAGACAAATCCGCGCCGCGCGCGCGCTATTGGACATCAGTCAGGATGATCTAGCGAATGCGGCTGGCCTGACGAAACAAGGTATCAGCAAAATCGAAGACGGCTCCGTCCAACCGCGGGAAGGGACGATGACGGACATTCAAAGGGTGTTTAGGGATAAGGGGATTGAATTTACCGAAGATCAAGGGGTTAAATTTAAACCGAGCGGATTGGAAGTTTTTGAAGGGCCGGAGCGTTTCGATGAATTTTATGACTTCCTTTACGAATATCTGAAGCATAACGGCGGCGAAGTTTGTCTCAGTATTTCCGATCAAAGCTTGCTGGATAAATGCCGGAAAAATCCGGAGCTGCATTACAAGCGCGTGAAAGCTTTATACGAAGCGGGCGTCATTAAAAAATTCCGTATCTTGGCTTCGAAAAGCGAATATATGCATCATCCGCTATTTTCCGTTTTTAAATTACAACCCGAGGGTGGCATATCTCCGACTGGATTTTGGGCTTTTGGAGATTGCCTCGCTCTGATTTCCTTTGTTCATCATAACCCGCCCTATGTCGTGCTTTTGCGTTCCGCGACATTGGCCGAGGCCTATCGCCAGGCTTTTAATGTCACGTGGGCCGTCGCCAAAGATCCGCCCCCTCTGGAATCGGGGGACAAAAAATGATTGCGAAGCCTAAAGAAAGCAAGGCGAGAACGCCTTATCTGGAATATTGCTACTGCGAGGCCCAACGCGCCGGGGCGAAAACGCTTATCGTTTCTTTCCCCGGCCGAAAAGGCAATCGGCCGGCGGCGGTGCCTGCCGATCAATGCCCTCCGTTTTTAAAAGGGATTCTGGATAGCAGCGATGCGGATGTTTTATATGTCCGGTCTGTTTATGAAGGCGATTATAACCTCGCAAATATTACGGATGACCACTATCTCCTACCCGAGTTTCTGTACGATCTGAGAGAACAGCGCGACATAAAACGTCTTGTGCTTTTTGGTTTTTCTCTTGGATGCGAGCCTTGCATTCGGTTAGCGAGGAAATATGTTGCCGATGAAGTCATCCTTATTTCGCCGGCGCTATGCTCCGTCGAAACGTTAAACGCAGTGGAAGACAACCGGTTGCAAAAAGATTTCGATAAATTTTGCAATACATGGAACTTGCCCGAGATCGAACCGTTTCCTCAGAACATTCGGGTGAAAATCTTACAAGGCCTTAATCTTGAAAACGATCTCCTTAAAGAACGGCCCCTTGTTTACTATCTTAAATTGCTTATCCCGCAAGCCATAGTGGAAGTAGTTCCCGGAACCGGCCATCATATTATTAATTTTTGGCGGGATCAGGGAATTCTCAAAACAAAAATCCACGATCTTCTGGGAATCGAGCCAACGACGCCTGTTGAGAATCCCCGGCTGAAATGGACGAATTTGGCTGACGCCTTTACGCGCGATATATTTGCCGAATCGGAAACTCCCGCCATAAAAGACATTCGCGTGACTGCCTGATGACGGTTATCCAGACCAAGCCCTTCTATTTGATGCGGCACGGCGAAACGGTCGCAAACGTCGAAGGCTACGTCGCGGGCCAAATCGATACGCCGTTGACTCAAAAGGGGCGGGAACAAGCAAAAAGAACGCAATCGATCTTGACGTCGCTTTCCCTTAAACCAAAACTGATTGTTCACAGCAATCTTTCGCGGTCGCGTGACACAGCTGCGATTATCAATGAATCCTTTCGGTTGCCTATGCGCGAGCAAGCGTCGATTGCGGAACGCAATCTTGGCGATTGGGCGAAGATTTCTTTGAAAGAATGGTTTCGACGCTGGAATGAGGGGCTTCAACCCCCGAACGGAGAAACATCGGATGCGTTTAAGGAACGCGTGATGATCGGAATCGCGGAAGCTTTAATCCTTTCCAAATCCCCCGTTTTGATCGTGACTCATGCCGGAGTGCTTCGGACCTTTATGTCGCATTACGGATTTAAGGCTGATTATGCCGATAACTGCGCCCTCTTTTCCTTTACGCCTAACAATCAAGAAAGCGCCCTGCCTTGGAAGATTGAACACATTATACCAGCGGGCCCATAAAATCCGATTTGCCATCTGACATCACTCGCTCTATGCCTCGCCTGTCGCTTGCCGGACTAACCGTATTGTTTATAACGGTTTCTTCAGTTCGGCGAGCGACAGGCTTTACGCAACCGCTCGTGACCTAAGCGAGTCACTTCAGGGGGCCGTTGGTATTAGCGCATAAAGCGCTGCGTGAACGAGGCGTTAAATTCAAATTGCTTCTTCCCCATTGCCCCATCCCATCCTTTTGTCTACCTTAAGCCTCCGTCCTTTATCCCTTCAGGAGTCCCATGGCCCATCGCCACTCGACACTCGGTTTTTACGCGTTGGCTTTTATCGGCCTCGTCGATCAGCTCAGCAAATGGCTGGTTCTCGACCGCATGGGAGACGTGCAGCGCACGATTCCCGTCACGTCATTTCTCAACCTCGCCCTTGTTTGGAACAAGGGACTCACTTTCGGCCTTATGAACCATAACGGCGCGTCGTTCATGCCTTATGTTCTCATCGGCGTGGCCGCCATTATTCTGTTTTTGCTGGGACGGTGGTTGTGGAGGACAAGTTCCTCCGTCGTCGCCTTGGCTTTGGGAGCTATCATGGGGGGCGCGATCGGCAATGTGATAGATCGCGTGCGCTATGGCGCGGTCGTCGATTTCCTCGATTTTTACTACGGAAGCTTCCATTGGTACGCTTTTAACATAGCCGACGCCGCCATCGTCACGGGCGTTGCGCTTCTGCTAATCGATGGTATGGTAAGAGGGAAATAGGGCATGTTCCCAATCGAGCGGTCTTGGGCTGCAAATCCCGCTTTTCTGAATTTTCATTGTTCACGTACGAAGGAAGTACGCTCCGCATGAAAATTCATAAAATCACGATTTTCGCCCCAAGCTTGCTCGATTGAGAACATGCCAAAGTAAAAATAACCAAACTCACGAGAACCCAATGTCCCTGTCCCGTTCCTTTCTTTTTCTTGGCATAGCGACGCTTTTTCTGGCGGCGTGCGGCGAAGTGCGCGAGGATTTGGGGTTGGGACGCAATCCCCCCGATGAATTCGCGGTCGTCGAGCGGCCGCCCTTGTCGATGCCGCCGGATTTCAGCTTGCGTCCGCCGCGCCCTGGCGCTTCGCGTCCGCAGGCCGTCGATACCGATCAGCAGGCCAGCGCCGCCGTGTTTGGCGACAAAGCGTCTTTGCGGGCGCAAGAGCCGTCCGTGGGAGAAAAAGCTCTTCTCGAATCCACCGGCGCGGCCAAGGCCGATCCGGGCATCCGCGAGATCGTCGATCGCGAGTCGGCGCAAAAAGTCATCGCCTCGCCGCATCTGGTTCAACGGCTCATCGATTGGACAGATAGAGAAAACCCCGTGACGACCGTCGATGCCGCTGCGGAAGCCGAGCGGATCAAAACTGCCAAAGAAAACAATCAGCCCGTGACTTCCGGCGCGACTCCCGTGATCGAAAAGCAGACGAGCGGCTGGCTGGGGCTTTGATATGATCCGGGCGCGCGCGCTTCTCCTCATTTTCGGGCTTCTGGCTGCGATGATGGGGACTGCCCGCGCCGCCGTATTCTACCCCTCCCATTTTACGCTTTCGAACGGTCTGCAAGTCGTCATCGTCCCCAATCGCCTTGCGCCGGTCGTCAGCCAGATGGTGTGGTATAAAGTCGGCTCGGCTGACGAGACGCCCGGCAAAAGCGGTCTCGCGCATTATCTCGAGCATCTGATGTTTCGCGGGACGGACAGCGTGCCGGCGGGCGAATTCAGCAAAGTCATCGCGAAGCAGGGCGGCCACGATAACGCCTTTACATCCTACGATTATACCGCTTTTTACGAAGAAATCGAAGCCAAGCGCCTGCCGATGATCATGCAGATGGAAGCCGACCGCATGCAGAATTTGCGCATCAGAAAGGAAACGGCGGAGCCGGAACTGCGCGTCGTTCTTCTTGAGCGCCAGCAACGCACCGACAACAGCCCCGAAGGGAGTTTCATCGAAAAACTCCAGAATGAATTCATGCCGCGTTATCCTTATGGCCGCCCCGTTATCGGCTGGAAAAAGGACATCGAGCAGCTTACCGCGTCGGACGCCCGAAAATTCTACGAAACCCACTATGCGCCGAATAATGCCGTCGTCGTGATCTCCGGCGACGTGAGGGTCGAAGACGTTTTAAGCCTCGCCGCCGCGACCTATGGCCGCGTACCCGCGCGCGATGTTGCTCTTCAGCGCGACTTCGGCCCTGCGCCGCAACCGCAAGAACGCGATCTTACGGTCGTGGACGCGCGCGTCGAACAACCGGAAATTCTCTGGCGTTTCGCGGTCCCAAGCTATGCAACGCAAAAGGACAACGAAGCTTACGCCTATGAAGTCCTTGCCGAAGTTCTCGACGGCGGCGAAACCGGAGTTTTATATAAAAAACTGGTGACGGAACTTGGCACAGCCAGCGGCGTCGAAACAAGCTACGACCCCGATGCGCGCGGGGAAACCGGCTTCACTTTGGCGGCGTCTTTGCGCGCGGGCCAATCTTATAAAAAGCTTGAGGAAGCCCTGCGTTCGACGCTCAACGACGCCGCGCAGAAGGGGCTTGATGCGAACGAGATCGAAAAAGCCAAACAGCGCCTACAACGCTCGGCTATTTTCGCGCGCGAGGGATTGACGATGCCGGGATACGCTTTCGGCATGGCGCTTACGACGGGGCATAACGTCGCCGATGTCGAGGCCTGGCCCGACCGTATCGACGCCGTCACCGTCACGGAAGTGAACGCCGCCTTGCGCAAACTGGCCTCGTCGAAACGCGAGATCATGAGCGCGCTTTTGCCCGATCCCCATGCTCCGGCGGCAAAGCGCGGAATGCTCCAACCCATTCTCGACCGCGGAGTGGGGATAAGATGAGAAAAATTTTTATTCTGATTTGCCTGTTCTGTTTTTTATTTCCCGCTTCCGCCCGCGCGGTCGAAATTCAGGAAGTGACCGGCCCTAAATCGGGCGTCAAGGCGTGGCTGGTGGAAGATCATAAATTGCCGATCGTCGCGTTGCGGTTCGCTTTTCAGGGCGGCAGCGAGCAAGATCCCCCCGATAAGCAGGGACTTGCGGCCCTAACGACTGCGGCGTTGACCGAAGGGGCGGGCGCTTACGACGCGGCGGCTTTTCAGCAGCAGTTGGAGGACCACTCCATTGAGATGGGTTTCGGCGCCGAGAGGGACGAGCTTGACGGCGGATTGAAATGTCTGAGCGCTGATGAGGAAACGGCCTTCGATCTTCTCCATCTGGCCCTGACCGAGCCGCGCTTCGAAAACGCCGATATCGAGCGGTTGCGTGCCGAACAGCTTTCCGGCATACGCCGCCAATTCTCCGACCCAGGCTGGCAGGCGCGCTACGCTCTTTTATCGCGGCTTTTCGCGGGGCATCCCTACGGCCAAAGGCATTTTGGGACGCTGCAAACTTTTCAGGCGATCGCGCGGGACGACATCCGGACTTTCGCCGCGCGCCATCTGGCGCAGGATAACGTGACGGTCGCCGTCGCCGGAGACATAACGCCGGACGAACTTTCCGCGGCGCTCGATAAAATATTCGCCGGTTTGCCCGCGCATGCGCGATTAAAACCCGTCGCCGACGTTGCGGAAATAAAGAAAATACCGTCCGTTCTCGTGCGACGGGAAGGCACGCAGACCGAGTTGTTGTTTGCAATGCCCGGTCCGAAACGCGACGATCCTGATTATTACGCCGCCGAGGTCGCCAATTATATCGTGGGCGGCGGGGGTTTTTCCTCGCGCCTGATGCAGGAGGTTCGCGACAAAAAAGGACTGACTTACGGCATCTCGACATCTCTTGCGCCTTCGCAGCACGCGGGGCTGATTGTCGGAGATGCAGCCGTCGATAATCCGAAAATGGGCGAGGCTTTGAAAACCATCCGCGAGACGATGCGCCGTTTTTACGATAAGGGCCCGACGGCGCGCGAGATCGATGCGGCAAAAGATTATTTAACGGGCGCGTTGCCCCTTACGTTGACATCGACGGATAAAATCGCCGATCTTTTGATCGTGATGCAACGGGAAAATCTGGGGCTCGATTTTCTCGACCGCTATAACGAAATAATCCGCAGCGTGACCGACAGGGATATCGCCCGCGTTCAGATGCGCTTTTTTAATCCCGATAAAATAACGTATGTGATGGTGGGCAAGCCCCAAGACGTTACCCCCGCGCAGATTAAAGATGAGGTCAGGCAATGAGTTTAACCTCGACGTCCGCATGGAAAGCCCTGATCCGCCACCGCGATGCGCTCCGCGCTCAAGGGTTTGGGCGAATCTTGCGCGATCCCGCGCGGCTTGAGAAATTCAGCATTGCGGCGGGAGGCCTGCGGCTCGGTTACGCTTTCCAAAACGTGACGGATGAAACCTTATCCCTTCTTGTCGCGCTGGCCGAGCAGCAAAAAGTCCCGGAGTGGCGCGCGCGCATGTTTGCCGGGGAAAAAATCAACGCAACCGAAAACCGCGCCGTTTTGCATACCGCCCTGCGCCATTTCGACGATACGCCCGTGTTGGTCGATGCCCTCGATGTCATGCCGGAAATCCGCGCCACGCAAAACCGCATTGCCGCTTTCATCGACGACGTGCAAAACGGAAGATGGAAAGGCGCAACAGGCAAGCCTTTCCGCGATGTCGTCAATATCGGCATCGGCGGTTCCGATTTGGGGCCGAGGCTGGCGGCGCGCGCGTTGACGCCCTTTGCTTCGGGAATTGAAACGCATTTTGTCGCCAACGCCGATCCTTTCGATATGGAGCGCGTATTAAAGAAAGCCGATCCGGCTCAAACGCTGTTCGTCGTCGTGTCGAAAACGTTCACGACGCAGGAAACGCTGCTTAACGCGCGCGCGGCGCGGCAATGGATTTCCGAGAAACTTGGCGAAGGGGCCGTGGAAAGGCATTTTGTCGCTGTTTCCGTTAACGCCAAAGAGGTCGAAAAATTCGGCATTCATTCCGACAATCTGTTCCCGATGTGGGATTGGGTCGGGGGGCGCTATAGTTTGTGGTCCGCCGTCGGCTTGAGCGTCGCTTTGGCGATAGGCCAGAGCAATTTCCGGAAGTTGCTGGCGGGGGCGGCGGCGATGGACGCGCATTTCCGGACGGCGCCTTTGGCTTTAAACATGCCGATTATTCTGGCGCTCTTGGGCGTCTGGAACCGCAATTTCCTTGGCTCCGCCGCGCAGGCCGTTTTGCCCTATAGCGAAAGACTGCGCGATTTGCCACGTTATTTGCAGCAGCTTGAAATGGAAAGCAACGGCAAGTCCGTCACGCGCGGAGGAGAAGCCGTCGATTACGGGACGGCTCCCGTCATTTTCGGCGATTGCGGGACGGTCGGGCAGCACAGTTTTCATCAATGCCTGCATCAAGGCAGCGATCCGATTCCCGCCGATTTCATCGCCGTCGCCGAAGACGATTTGAACAAACCCGACGCCCATCGCGCGGTTTTGGCGAATGCGGCGGCGCAGATGGGGGCGCTTGCCTTCGGCCAGACGGACGCCTTAAAACCGCAAGACATTTATCCCGGAAGCCGCCCCTCGACTCTCCTAAGGCTCGAAAAACTCGATCCTTACCATTTGGGCATGCTTTTGGCTTTGTACGAACATAAAACCTTTGTCCAAGGGATCGTTTGGGACATCAATTCGTTTGATCAGCCCGGCGTCGAGCTCGGCAAGCGCATGGCCAAGGATTTGGAAAAAGACTTGTTCGCAAACAAAGAAAGCGCCGCTACGGCGCGGCTTTTCAAGACCCTTTTGCCGTAAACATAAAGATATAATACCAACCGGCGCTTGAAGTGACGTGGCTTAGGTCACGAGCGGTTGCGTAAAGCCTGTCGCTCGCCGGACCGAAGAAACCGTTGTAAACAAAAGGATTAGTCCGGCAAGCGACAGGCAAGGCGCAGAGCGAGTGATGTCACCTTGCGTGTCGGATTTCTTGGGCCCGCTGGTATAAGCGTTTGCGCGGAAATGTAAGCTTTCCTTAAAGGTTAGCTGGGAGAATCGGAAGTCCTCAAGAGATTCTGCAGGGATAAATGACGAACGAGGAAACCCCGGCGCTCATCAACATCACGCAGGACGGATTGGACGCCGTCGTGCGCAAGCATGCGATGTTTCGGTCCGCGCGCGTCGGCGGCGCGCGCGCGCTTTTGTCCCGTCACGATTTGTCCGGCCTCAGGCTGAGAAATGTCGATCTTTCGCACGCCGACATGACGGGCGTTTCGCTGAACGGCGGCGATGCAAGCGGCGCCTGTTTCGATTTCTGCAATTTTTTCGGAGCGGACCTGCGTTCCTGCAATATGCAAGGAGCCCATCTTGTGCGCGCCGATTTGCGCGGCGCTTGCCTGTACGGCGCAAACCTGATCGGCGCGGATATGGCGGGAGTCGATTTGCGGGAAGGCATGCTGGCCGAGGCGGAACCGGACGGAGATATCGTGCCGATGCATCCCGATTGGCCCGTGGAGGATGCCGGCGGCGCGAACTTCAGCGGCGCAAATCTGACCGATGCGCGGATGTCGGGCGCCGTCGCCGTCGGCACGAATTTCGGCGACGCGACGATGCGCGGCTGCAAAATCGTCCGCGCCCGTCTGGAAAAGGCGAATTTTGCGGGCGCCAATCTGGAAGGCGCCGATCTTAGCCAATGCGATTTGACGGGCGTCAACATGCGCGGCGCCATTCTCGTCAACGCTTCGCTTAATATCGCGAGCCTGCAACAGGCCAATCTGGCGCATGCCATGACGAATCTGCCCATGGGACCGACCGCCAAGGACTTGCCCGGGCGGCTTGAAGACCTTATTCGCAAACATGCTTCCTGGGTCGTTTCCGACGGAGCTTTGGGCGCCCAGCTCGACATCAGGGAGCATGATATGCGCGGAACTCAGCTTTTTGCTCATGCGCGCCTGAGTTTGTTAAGCGCCGAAGGGGCGATTCTTTACGGTTTGAACCTGACCGAAACCCAAATGCAGGCGGCTTTTCTCCGCAACGCCGATATGCGCCATATATCCGCCGTTAAGGCCGATTTCCGTGGCGTCGTTATGATCGGCGCGCTCCTGACAAACGCCGATCTGCGCGGAGCGCGGTTCGAGCCCCTTGTTTCTCCGCAGGGCAGGGTCATTACGTCCAATTTGTCGAACGCCAATCTCCGCTATGCCAATCTCTCCGACGCGTGCCTCAGGCAGGTGAAATTGAACGGCACCGATTTATCTTATGCCAATCTTTCGGGCGCGGATTTAACCGATGTGAATTTGTCCGGCGCCGTTCTGACGGGCGCGAAAATGGACGAGGATCAGCGGGCGCTGATTAACGGCGCGAAAGAAGGGTAAAATCGACGCCGGTTTTACGCATATTTTTATGTAAAAAGAGGTCTTTCGAGGCTATTCTTGCCGAATGTCCATTCGCCGCCTGTCCGAATCTCTCGTTAACCGCATCGCCGCAGGCGAGGTCGTCGAACGCCCCGCCGCTGCCGTCAAAGAACTTGTGGAAAACGCGCTCGACGCCGGAGCCACCAAAATCGACGTTGTTTTGCGCGAAGGAGGGCAGGCTCTTATCGTCGTGACCGATAACGGGTGCGGCATGGCGCAAGACGAATTGCTTTTGGCTTTGGAACGGCACGCGACGTCCAAATTGCCCGACGAAGACCTTTGGAATATTCATAGTTTCGGCTTTCGCGGCGAGGCGTTGCCGTCGATCGCCTCCGTTTCCCGTTTGTCCCTCATCAGCCGCGCGCAGGGCGCGAAAGACGCGGCGCAAGTCGATGTCGAGGGAGGCAAAGCTTCGCCGCCGCATCCCGCCGCTTTGGCCGAAGGAACGCGGGTCGAGGTGCGGGATCTGTTTTTTGCGACGCCCGCGCGCTTGAAATTCCTGAAAACGCCGCGCACCGAAAGCGATTACGCGCGCGAGGTTGTCGAACGCCTCGCTCTGGCGAATCCCGGCGTCGAATTCGTTTTTCAGGACGAGGATAAAAAGCCCTTGCATTACGCGCGTTGCCTCGATCCCAAACAGCGCGTTTCCGACGTTATGGGCGCGGAATTTATCGAAAACGCCGCCGCTATCGATATCGAGCGCGAGGGAACGCGCATCGCGGGCTATGCCGCTTTCCCGACTTTGCACGCGGCGACGGCGCGGGGGCAGCATCTTTTCGTCAATAAAAGGCCCGTGCGCGATAAGGTTCTTTTATCGGCTTTACGGGCGGCTTATGGAGATTTGTTGCCATCGGGGCGGCATCCGCTTGCGGTTTTATTCATCGACGTTCCGCCTCAGGATGTCGATGTCAACGTGCATCCGGCCAAAACCGAGGTGCGTTTCCGCGACGCCGCGCGCGTGCGCGGCTTGATGATAACCGGCGTTCGCCAAGCGTTGCAGGGCGGAGCGCAATTCACGAGCAGCACGTTGACGCCGCAAGCGCTTAACATGCTCCAGCCGCAGAAGGACGAAGGTTTTGCGGATACAGCCGCCGCAAGAGGGCAGGGATATCAGCCTCGCTCGTTTAGCCCTTCTTTGGGTTCTTTCGCGCCGCAGGCTCGCAACGCGGAGGCTGCGGTTGAGGCGAATGTTTCATCGGTCGGGCGTTTGGGCGCGGCCGTGGCGCAAATTCACGAGGCGTTTATTGTCGCGCAGACGGAAGACGGTATCGTCATCGTCGATCAACACGCCGCGCATGAGCGCATCGTTTACGAAAAAATGAAGCAGGCTTTGAGCGAGCATAAAGTCAAACGGCAGATTCTTCTTGTGCCCGAAGTCGTCGAAATGGACGAGCCCTCGGCGCAAAGAATTTTATCGCGCGCCGGTCAACTGGCCGAATGGGGATTGGTCGTCGAGATGTTCGGCGGCAACGCCGTTCTCGTGCGCGAAATTCCCGCAATGCTGGGAAACGCGGACGCGGGAGGATTGTTGCGCGATATAGCCGACGAAGTGGCGGAATTCGACGATTCTTCCGCGCTTTCCGCGCGCATGGAAAAGATATGCGCGACAATGGCTTGCCACGGTTCCGTAAGGTCGGGCAGGAGCTTGACAATAATTGAAATGAACGCCCTTTTGCGCCAGATGGAATCTACGCCCTTCAGCGGTCAATGCAATCACGGCCGCCCGACATACGTCGAATTGAAAAAGACGGATTTGGAGAAGTTGTTCGAAAGGCGTTAAAAAATAGGGAAGGCTTAGTCTATGCGCGCGAGATTTATTTTTGTTTTGCTGGTCGTTTTTCTTTTTCCCTGTGCGGCTTCGGCGCAGGAGGAAACGATGCAGGTTTCCGTCGGGCAGGAATTTTCTCTGACGATGGAATCGAACGCGACGACGGGATTTCAATGGCGGTTTGCGGAGCCGCTCGATGAAAGCGCCGTTCAATTTGTCGATAAAAAATATGTTCCCAAGCCGAATCCGCAAGCATGGGTCGGCGTGGGCGGAAACGAGGTATGGACGTTCAAAGCCGTTAAAAAAGGCGAGGCGGTCATATCCCTTGAATACGATCGCGCATGGGAAAAAGCCAAACCGGCTAACCGCGTGAAAATCGTGCGAGTCATTGCGGAATAACGCTTTTTTCTTCTAATCCGGCATATTCTAAACACCCTAACCCAAAAAAATAGGAAGCGCGCTTCCCGGAACCTTTCGTAAAAAAGGCGGCGGCATGCAACCTGTTTGTTTGTTCTCCGGCTTTTATCCCTCAATCTGCAGCTCGCGGGGACGGAGGCGAAACAAACGCGCCTTTTTAAGGGCGCGGGATTTATATAGACGGGTTTGGGAGGGATGTCAAGGGAAAAATCACAGATTATGAAATTATTGTGTGATATTTCCTATCATGCTGTTTTTGCCAACAATTTCTTCGCTGCTTCGAGCGCGCGGGCGACGCTGAGCGTTTGCATGAGCGTTTTGGGCGGAGGATTTTGGGCCGAGAGTTCGGCCATAAGTTCGTCGCGTGTTTCGGGCGTCGTGACAAAGGCGCATTTGTCGCCCCAAGGGCCGTAGATATGCGGAAATCCGGGCCCGAAGAGGCCGAGCGTCGGCGTTCCCAACGCCGCCGACAGGTGCATCAATCCTGAATCGTTCCCGACATAAAGCCATGCGCGTTTGAGGCATGCCGCCGCCGTTTGCAAATCACGGCCTATGATCTCGATGCGCTTCGCGTCGGGGATGGTTTTCAAAAGTGGCTCGATTTGCGCGCGTTCGTGCGCGTCGGCAAGGATTATGACGGCGGCGTTCGGCAAGGCTCCCTCATGCGCGGTCAGAGCTTCGGTAAGGCCGATGAAATGTTCCACCGGCCATTGCTTGAGCGGCCAATTGGCGGCGGGGCCAAGCGCGAGGATAGGCGCGTTTTTTGGCAGCAATTTATCCGCTTCCCGCATCGCTTCGGGTGTGAGCCAGATATGCGGATTTGGCGGAGTTTCGAGCCCCAAAAGGGCTGCGTTCTCGACGACTTTGTGCTTGCCGCCGCTTTTGCCGCGTATCGCGCGCTTTTTGGCGCAAAGCAAACGCGAGACGATGCTGTCGCGCAGATCGACGATCAAATCCCACTTCAAACCGACGCATTGTTTCCATAAATCGAGCCAATGCCCGTTCCACTTTTTCTTTTTCATTACGATAAGGCGATCGAGCCGCGGGACGGCTTGGAATAAATCCGCGCCATAGGGTCCGCACGCGATCGTAAAACGAGCGTCGGGATAATGTTCGACAAGCCACGCCAGAAGGCCCGTCGTTAAAACGGCGTCTCCCACGCGATTGGCGGTGATAAAAAGGATTTTCATGATGCTTCCGCACATTTTAGGACGAACGCGCCGATGTCCTTCCAATGATTTTTCAATTGCCCGAACGGAATCGTGACATGAGCGATTTCCTTGTAACGCCGCGCGCGGAAGCCCAACAATTCGGGATAACATCTTTCCAGCGTTTGACGAGGCGTTTCATCGGCGAGGGGCGCGTAGCTTTCGCCCCAGATGACGGGCTTGGGACGGTCGATGTAATTCTTGAAGAAAGAGGCGATATGCTCCTTCGTGGCCTCAAAGTAAATAACGCGCGTCGCGGCGCGGAGGGATTCCAAAATATCCGCGCCGGTATAGATGACGCTGCCCGTCGTATCGAGGACGGCGGGCGATTGTTTGTCGTTTTGCAAAAGGGCGAGGGATTCTTTCATGACTTCTTTTTCACAATCGAGATAGCGGCGGCTGTTTTTTTCGTACGAAGCGTCTGCCGGAAAGCCCATCCATTTGGCCATTCCTTCGCGGCCCCGAAACCCGCCTTCGGCGAATTCCGCGCCCAATTTCTTTTCGATCAGAGCGTCGCAGTCGATGTGCCGGAATCCGTGGGCCGCCGCGAGGTTTTTGGCGCAGAAGCTTTTGCCGATGTTGGACATGCCGATTAAAGCGATATACATAGTGTTTCCGGCAATTTGTGCATCTTTGACTAAGCTTTTGATTGTAAGGGAATTAGCTTGTATAAGACAAGCCGTTTCTAGGAAAATATGAGATGAATAACGAAACTAAGACAGTCGAGATTTTTACCGACGGCGCGTGCAGCGGCAATCCGGGTCCCGGAGGCTGGGGCGTTTTGCTGCGCGCAGGCGGCGTCGAGAAAGAATTATCGGGCGGGGAAAATCCGACCACGAACAACCGCATGGAGCTTATGGCGGCGATTTCGGGATTGGAAGCGTTGACGAAGCCCTCGACAGTCAAGCTTTATACCGACAGCCAGTACGTGCAAAAAGGCATCACCGAATGGCTGCCCGGATGGGTGAGGCGCGGATGGAAAACGGCCGACAAGAAGCCGGTCAAGAACGCCGATTTGTGGCAGCGTTTGGACGCCGCGCGCATGGGGCATAAGGTGGAATTTATTTGGGTGCGCGGCCACGACGGCCACGCCGAAAACGAACGCGTGGACAGGCTCGCGGTTGAGGCGATCGGAAGAGGGAGATAACGATGTCGGGCGAATGCGACCTTAAAGTTCTACTGCAAAGCATGACTCCGGAATTGTTGCCGGGCGTTTTTGTGTTTTGCACATTGCCGGAGGGCCAAGAGATTCCCCCCGGCCTTAAGCCGGTCAGCGTTTTTCGCGAACGCGAGGGAACCTCTATCTTAGTTCCGCGCGAAGAGGCGGAACGGGCTCAAATCCCATTCCAGTTTGCCGCTCGCCAGATCACGCTGACGGTGCATTCGTCCCTTAATGCCGTCGGTTTTATGGCGGCCATCACAACCTGTCTGGCGCAGGAAAGTATCAGCGTAAACCCCGTGTCCGCTTTTTATCACGATCATCTGTTTGTGCCGGAAGATAGGGCTGACGATGCCATGCGGCTTTTGCGCGGCCTTTCCAAGCTTGAATGTTAGGCCATGTCTGATTTTTCTACCGCTCGTTCATTGGAAGATTTGATTGCGGCTGGCGTGTTGCCCGCCGCGACGCCTGAGCTTCGCAAAGTCGCAGCGCAGTATTCGGTCGCCGTGACGTCCGCAATGCTGGCTTTGATAAATCCAGAGGATCCTTTTGACCCTATCGCCGCGCAATTCGTGCCTTCGGAAAAAGAACTCGTTGTCCTTCCCGAAGAACTTTCCGATCCTATAGGCGACCGCGCGCATAGCCCCGTCGAGGGCGTCGTGCATCGGTATCCCGACCGCGTTTTGCTGAAGCTTCTGCATACGTGCCCCGTTTATTGCCGTTTTTGCTTCCGCCGCGAACAGGTCGGAAATGAAGGCGGGATATTGTCGCCCGAAGCGATGAAGAACGCGCTGGCCTATATCCGCGAGCATTCCGAAATTTGGGAAGTTGTTTTATCGGGCGGCGATCCGTTCGTTCTTTCGGACAGGCGGTTGGCGGAAATTGTGGCGGAGCTTAACAAAATCGGGCACGTAAAAGCGTTGCGCGTTCATACGCGCATGCCCGTGGCCGATCCGGCGCGCATTACGCCGGAATTGGTTGCGGCGCTTAGGGAACGCGCGCCCGTTTATATTCTGCTTCATTGTAATCATGCGCGCGAATTGACGGCAGATGCGCGGGCGGCGTGCGCGCGTTTGGCCGACGCCGGTTTCTCTTTATTGTCGCAGAGCGTTCTTTTGCGCGGCATCAACGATACGGTCGAAAGTTTAAGCGATCTGATGCGCGCGCTCATCGAAAGCCGCGTCACGCCGCATTATTTGCATCACGGAGATTTGGCGCGCGGCACGAGCCATTTCCGCGTGCCCATTGCCGAGGGGCAGGCGCTTTTGAAGGCGATGCGCGGAAATTTGTCGGGGCTGTGCCAGCCGACGTATATTCTCGATATTCCGGGCGGGCACGGAAAAGTGCCGATTGGGCCGGTGTTTGCTGTCGATAATAGCGACGGATGGGTGGTCGAGGATTTCCATGCGTGCGAGCATAAGTATCGGGAGAAATAACCTGACATTCCTTGGAGGGGAAGAAAATGAACCACAGAGAACAAGTGCTGAGTTTTTTACAGAACAACGCTTCAAAAAAATTTTCAAACAGCGAAATTCGCTCACATATTAGGCTGAAACATCATCAAGAGGCGTTTCAAATTACACAGAGCCTTATGAAGGAAGGATGCATTCAGGGCGAACATTTCGGGAAAGAATGGTTTTTTTGGAATAAATCCGGGGGCGTGGCCAAAAGCATCACAAAGCAGAGTGAAAAAAAAGATATATCCGAAGAGAACGACAATTTTTCATCGGCCGATGGTTCAGAAGATTCTGTAAAACGGCATATCCGTGATTGGCTTTCCGAAGATGGATGGAGGGTTGAAGTGAAGTGGGGAAAAGAACGCGGTATCGATATTTTCGCGTGCAAAAACGACATTTGTTGGATTATTGAAGCAAAAGGGATCGGAAAATATCAGCCCATGCGAGTAAACTACTTTCTTGGAGCCCTCGCAGAGCTTATGCAAAGGATGAGTAATCCCCACGCTTTGTATTCTGTTGCCTTTCCGGATATCTCCCAATACAGAAGGCTTTGGGACAGACTGCCATCTCTTGCTAAAGAGCGCACTGGTGTTAGTGCCCTTTTTGTGAGCGATACGGGCAAAATCACTCGCGCTTGATCAGTCTCCGTATTTTGTCATTCCGGATTTCGTAAAAATGACGATTCTATTTAAATTTATTGCTCCTATTGAACCCGTTCGGGGCGATGCGGCCCGCCTGGGCGCGGGCGCCTTTCCAGTTGCGCAAGTCGGATTCGGTGCGCGTTCTGTCGCCCGATTGCCATGTGAGGCCGTCTTTGAGGACAAAAGCTTTCACGTCCGAAAGTTTGCCGCCGCTGTATTTCTGTAAGATCACGCCGCGGCCGCGCGACATTTCGGGAAGCTCGGCGATCGGAAACAACAACATTTTGCGGTTCGTTCCGATGACCGCGATCGTATCGCCAAGGGCGGGGGCGAAGACCGCCGCTTTGACGCCTTCGCCGACGTTCAGAATCTGTTTCCCGTTTTTGGTTTGAGCCAGAACGTCTTCGGCCTTCACGATAAAACCGCGCCCGTCGTTTGCCGCGACGACGAATTTTTGTTCAGGCGCGTACAAAGTCATGCCGATGATGTCGTCTTCGTTCGGCAGATCGGTCATCAGGCGCACGGGCTCGCCGAAGCCGCGTCCCGGCGGCAATTTGTCGCCCGAAAGCGTGTAAAAACGCCCGTTAGTGGCGAAGAGCAAAATTTTATCCGTCGTTTCGGCGTCGAGAATGAATCCTTCCTCGTCGCCTTCCTTGTATTTAATCGCTGCGCGTTGGGCCGCGTCGGTTGCGCTATGCCCGCGCATCGCGCGTATCCAGCCCATTTTCGAGCAAACGACCGTGATGTCTTCGCGCTCGATCACGGCTTCGACCGGAACGGCCAATTCGGCAGGCGCGTCGCCGATGATCGTGCGTCTTGCGCCGAGCTTCGTGTTTTTGCCGAAGCGTTTTTTCAGCTCAACGATTTCGGCGTCGATGGCTTGCCAGCGCGCGTCTTCGTTTTTCAAAAGTTTTTTCAAGCCCGCTTGCTTTTCAGCGAGAGTTTTCTGCTCGCCCTTGATCTGCATTTCTTCGAGCTTGCGGAGAGAGCGCAGGCGCATGTTCAAAATCGCTTCGGCTTGCGCGTCGGTCAGCTTGAACGCTTTCATCAAAATGGGCTTGGGCTCGTCCTCGGTGCGGATGATTTTGATGACTTTGTCGAGATTCAAAAAGGCGATCAGATAGCCGCCTAAAACTTCGAGCCGCGTTTCGATTTGCCGGAGCTGATAAGTGGATCGGCGGATCAGAACGTCCTGCCGATGATCGAGGTAAGCCCTTAAAACTCCCCGTAAATCCATGACGCGCGGCACGCAATCCTTGTCGAGAATGTTCATGTTCAACGGAATGCGGGCTTCCAAATCGCATTGGCGGAAAAGGGATTCCATCAGCACCGCTGGATCGACATTGCGGCTTTTGGGAGAAAGCACCACGCGCACGTCGTCGGCGGATTCGTCCACCACGTCGTCGAGCAAGGGAAGTTTGCGGGCTTGCAGCAATTCCGCCATTTTTTCGATGAGGCGCGATTTTTGCACCTGATAGGGAATTTCCGTGACGATAATCTGCCACGTGCCTTGCTTTAAATCTTCCTTATGCCATTTGGCGCGAAGGCGGAAACTGCCTTTGCCCGTTTTGTAGGATTCGATAATCGCGTCGGGGCTTTCGACAAGTTCGCCTCCTGTCGGGAAATCGGGGCCCGGCATGAAACCGACAAGCTTTTCGATGCCTGCGTTCGGCGTGTGGATCAGGTGGCGCAGCGCGTCGCAAATTTCCGAAACATTATGCGGAGGGATGCTGGTCGCCATGCCGACCGCGATGCCGTTCGTGCCGTTTGCCAGCAGATTAGGGAATGCGGCGGGCAGCACCGTGGGTTCGGTTTCGCTGCCGTCGTAGGTCGGGCGGAAATCGACGGCGTCTTCGTCGATGCCTTCGAGCATAAGCAGCGCGACATCGGTTAAACGCGCCTCGGTGTAACGCATCGCGGCCGCGCTGTCGCCGTCGATGTTGCCGAAATTTCCCTGGCCTTCGACGAGCGGATAACGCTGGCTGAAATCCTGCGCGAGGCGAACCATCGCTTCGTATACTGCCGTGTCGCCGTGGGGATGGAATTTACCGATGACGTCGCCCACCACGCGCGCCGATTTCTTGGGCGGCAATGCCGGCTCCAACTTCAGGCCGCGCATCGCGTACATCAAACGCCGATGCACCGGCTTCATGCCGTCGCGCACGTCGGGCAAGGCGCGATCCATGATCGTGGACAGGGCGTAGGACAGATACCGTTCCGACAAAGCCTCGCGCAGGGGCTTGTCGAGAATGTCCTGCGGCGGCTCGGGAGGGTTTGTTTTTAATGCGTTTTTTGCCATGCGCGAGGGTTATCAGTAATTTTGATTCTGCGAAAGTATTTTAACCTTATTATTTGACGAAAATTTACACGGGCGGTTCAGGCAATGCCATAACGGAAATTTAATACTTGTTGTGTAAGCGCAAAGATCAACGCGCGTTTAATGAACATGCGACTTGTCCGTTTTTCACTCAAACAGGAGGTTCCGATGAAGAAATATGTGCTTTTAACTGCGGTGGCGCTGATTCTGGCGGCTCCGGGAATAGCCTTAAGTCAAAACGCTCCGAGCGGAAACGGCGGCGGCTTCCGCGGAGGCCCAGGCGGCCCCGATGGTCCCGGAGCCCAGGGCATGCAAGAGGAAAACGGACACCAAGGGAATGGAGAACGGTTTCAGGAGCATAAAGCCGAAATGCTGAAACGCCTTAACGAGCATCTTGCCGAGGTTCAGAAAAGAATAAGCTGCGTTCAGGCTGCCGCCAATCACGAAGCGTTACGCGCCTGCATGCCGGAAAGAGGCGAGGGGCCTCAAGGGGGCAGGGGGATGCAGGGAGGCGAAAGGCCGCAATAGAAAGTGCGGTGTTTTTTTCGTTACAGCTAAAAACTTGATCGTTATGTTCGATCCGCTTTTCCCGCCGCGTCAAATTGATGCGGCGGGTTTTGCGTTTTCTGCGCCGAAGCATCCGTTTGAGCCGTGCGCTGACGCCAATAGTTACCCCTGTCTTGATAGATTCTGCACGCGTCTTCTGTGGCCCGCAGCGCCAGCGAAAGGCTTGGACGCGTCTGTGCGGAAGGGGATAATTCTTTGCGTTGCGCTTGCGAAAACAGATCGCGCAAAAGGGAAAAACGCCATTTTTCGGCGGGAAGCTCATATAATTTTTCAAGCGTTGAGCGGTAAGGTTCGGGAAATCCTTCGGGATTGAACGAAGGCGGCCGGATCGGATCGGGCGCGAACGCGCGAGCGCTGACGACTTCGCGCATGAAGATCATAAACGACAAAAAAATGTTATGCGGCCAAACGCAATCGTTCGTGTTTTCGGAAATGGCCCCGTAGTCGATCAACGTGGCGCGACCGTCCGGCTCGATGAGGATGTTCCATGTCCTGAGATCGTCGTGATAGAGGCCGGTTGCTTCCAGTGCCGCAAGCTGCTCCAGAACGCCCCCTATAACCGCGGATGCGTCGTAGGATTTTTTGGAGCGAATACGGTCGAGCAGCAAATCGCCCGGAAACATCTCGCGCGCCAGCCAGGATTCACGCTCGTGCTCGCCATGCAAAAGCAATTTCGGGGTTTTAAAATTCGCGGGAGGGTTGCTTAAGAAGCGAACTTCGTTTTCGTGTTCACGCGCGTTGGGCTCGCGTTTATCCGCGTTATCGAGCGCATATATTTTCGCCAAAACGCCGTTGCCGAAAAAAGTGCGGCGCGTTCCGAGGCTCGCATTGTTCGCGAACGCGTGCGATTGATCCGTCCAGTTCTCGAAAGCCTCCGCGCGATCGTTCAGGAACCAGTATGTGTTGCTGGCGACGTAAAGAGGGCGGGTAATGGGCGACAGATGCGTGCCGTTTTGGGCAAGCTCGTGGACGAAGGCGTAAGATTCCAGAAGGCATTTGGGATTTTGCGGTTGCGACGGAGCCCAAGCGGGAGGCTCGCTTGAAAGTGCCATTTCGAAAACGCCCGCGGCGGTCTTGGCCGCCAGAACGGCGATCATTTTTTGAACCGAGGCGACGCCCTTGCTGTGGACAAGGTGATGAAAAACGCTTAACCCCAGCACGAGATCGTATTGGTCTTGTTCGAGTCCGGCGATGACTTTCTCGACAAGGCCCGTTTGAAAACTGGCTTTAAATTCGGAATGTTCCGCAGCCAGCGCCTTGCAAACGGCGATGTTCGGTTCCTGAAAATCGACGCCGAAAACCGTCGCTCCGAGTTCGGCGAGGCTGAGGCTGAAAAATCCCTGCGCGCATCCCAGATCAAGCACGCGCAAGGGACGGCCGAGTTTCGCCGCAAGCGTTTTATAGATTTGCGCGACGGAAGCGAGGCGGTCTTCGCAGGCGCGGCTGGCTTGAGCGGAAAATTCGGAATGCCCGAAGATGGGCTGATAGACTTCGGGAAGCGCGGCAACCAACCTGCCGATGGAATTTTTCGCGCTTTTATTTTTCGGAACGTCGTTACCGTCGTTATCATCCATCGGAATTTTCCTTGCGGGCGAACAAAAAAAGAGAGAACGCGAAGGGCGTCACCATAATATCAGCGGGTCCATGAAATCCGATACGCAAGGAGACATCGCTCGCTCTGCGCTTCGCCTGTCGCTTGCCGGACTAACCATATTGTTACTAACGGTTTCTTCAGTCCGGCGAGCGACAGGCTTTACGCAACCACTCGTGACCCAAGCGAGTCATTTCAGGGGATCGTCAGTATAACAAATCCGCGAAGCTATGGAAGCCCACGGATTCTGACGATTTGGCGCTAAAAACGAGCTGTTTTTACAAAGCCGGAAGGCCTTTATCTTTGCTGCGATCCGAACGAACCGACGTCATCGTCGAACCGCCCGGCGACAGGCGCGCCGCATTTCGGGCATTTTCCGTTTCTCGCGAGCGCGTAGCTCTTAATCTCATACCGATCCCGAACGACCAGCGCCGCGCCGCAGGCCGCGCAATAAGTCGCCTCTCCGTCCGCATGGCTCACGTTGCCCGTGTACACGTGCCTGAGGCCTTTTTCGAGCGCGATGTCTCTCGCGCGAACGAGCGTGGCCAAAGGAGTCGCCGGAACGCCGGTCAGTTTGTAAGCCGGATGAAAAGCCGAAAAGTGCAAGGGCGACTCCGGCCCCAGCTCATGAAATATCCAATCGGAAAGAGCCCCAATCTCCGCGTCGGAGTCGTTCGATCCGGGAATAAGAAGCGTGGTGATCTCAAGCCAAACATTGGTCTTGCGCTTCACGTATTTCAGCGTATCCAAAACGGGCTGCAAATGCGCGCCCGACATTTTGAAATAGAAATCGTCGCTGAACGCCTTCAGATCGACGTTGGCGGCGTCCATTTTCGAATAGAAATCACGCCGCGCCTCGTCGTGCATATAACCCGCCGTGACGGCGACCGTTTTTATCCCCCGCGCGTGGCAGGCATCGGCGACATCCATGGCGTATTCGGCGAAAATGACGGGATCGTTGTACGTGAAGGCCACGCTTTTGCAGCCGTACCGCGAGGCGGCCTCGGCGATCGTCTCGGCCGAGGCTTGCTCCATCAACCGGTCCATATCCTTGTCCTTGCTGATGTCCCAATTCTGGCAGAACTTGCAGGCCAGATTGCATCCCACGGTCCCGAAAGAGAGAACGCTCGATCCCGGATAAAAATGATACAGCGGTTTTTTCTCGATGGGATCGATGCAGAATCCCGACGACTTTCCATAGGCGGTTAAAATCATCCGCTCGCCGTCGCGCTTTCGCACGAAGCATGCGCCGCGCTGGCCGTCGCGCAGTTTGCAATCGCGCGGGCATAGGTCGCATTGAACGCGGCCCTCGCCGGTTTGGTGCCAATACCTTGCAACGTATGAGTTTTCCTGCGCCATGATGAACGGGCCTTTTTGTCTTCGGCTGATAGAGAGTATACTCCCCTCGTCGTTTTCGGGAAGGTTATAGCCGCAGTATAGTCCTTCTTCTTCTGGCCGTGGGGGATGGCATGATTGGTTTGTTCAAGGCAAGCAAGGCGGGCGACGGAGCCGCGCGCGCTCCGATGGTCGCCGGAGCCTTTTATCCCGATAACCCCGAAGAATTGCATCATATGATCTCGCGGCTTCTGGCCGATGCGCCGCCGCAGCCCCTCGATGGGCCGGTCTATGCCCTGGTCGCGCCCCATGCGGGTTATGTGTATTCGGCGCAAATCGCGGCGCGTTCTTTCGCGCTTATCCGGGGGCATAAGTACAAAAGAGTCGTTGTCATCGCCCCCTCGCACGTCGAGCCTTTTTCCTTCACGTCGATATATGAAGGCGCGGCCTATGCCACGCCGCTTGGCTCCGTTCCGGTCGATAGGGATTTTGCGGAAAAGTTGGCGCGAACGGACCCGTCGCTCAAAGTGTCGGACGTAGGGCACGGATCCCATCAGGGGCGATCGGAACACGCGCTCGAAGTCGAGCTTCCCTTCCTTCAGGAAGTTCTGGGCTCGTTCAAACTTGTCCCCATCGTCATGGGCGCGGGGGATTATGATGCCTCAAGGGCCTTGGGAAACGCGCTGGCTTCGCTCATCGAGCGCGATCCTGCGACGCAAGAGCCGGACACGCTGATTGTCGCAAGCTCCGATCTTTCGCACTTTCACTCTTACGGCGAAGCCTCCTCCATCGATCGTAAAACGCTCGCGGCGATAGGGCAGAACGATTACTTTAGCCTTTCCGTGAATTTGGAAGCAGGCGTCTGGGAGGCGTGCGGCGGCGCGCCGATCATGACCGCCATGATCGCGACCGAGCGCATGGGGGCCAAGGGGCGGAAAATTCTGGCTTACGCGAATTCGGGAGACGTCACGGGCGACAAAACGCGCGTCGTCGGCTACGGCGCGGCGGCCTTTTTCAGGGATGAAAAAGAAAAGGAGGCCCCATCCATGTCCTTCAGCCTCGATGAGAAGGAAAAAGCCGAGCTTCTCGCGATCGCGAAAAACTCGGTTGATACCGCGGTGCGCGGAAAGAAAACGCCGCCTCTTCCGGCCGGTCTTTCCGCTGTTTTGCAAACGCCGATGGGCGCGTTCGTCACTCTGACGAAAAACGGAGAGCTTCGCGGCTGCAAGGGCTTCGTAACGCCGAGCCAATCGTTGGCCGAGGGGGTGCGCGATATCGCGGCGCGGACGGCCTTGGAAGATACGCGCTTTCCGCCCGTGGAAGAAGGCGAACTCAAAGACCTTAGTTACGAAATCTCGGTTCTGTCGCCCTTTCATCGCGTGACGGATCTGAAGGAAATCGAAATCGGCCGCGATGGCCTGCTGATCCGCAAGGATTTCCGGCAAGGACTTCTGCTTCCTCAGGTCGCCACGGAATACGGCTTCGACGCGGCAGAGTTCGTCCGGCAAACGGAACACAAAGCCGGACTTCCGCCCGGATCGTGGAAGGATGAAGACGCCGACCTTTTCGCCTTCTCCGCGTTCGTGTTTGGAGAAAAATAGGGCGCGGCATCCTATGTGAAAAAATCGGCCTTATCTGTTTCTGGTATTTATTATTATCGACCAGCGCCCAAAAATGATATAAAATATAGTTCTTCGAAATGTGGGATAAAATATGTTTATTGCGTTTGTTTTATCTATTTTCCGGCATTGAAAGAGTGCGAGCCGGTAAAATATCCTCTGAACGACAGGTGTTCATTTCCAAAAGATGGAGGATTCTCATGAGCGCTGAAGATGATATTGCCTTTATCAGAAAGAATCCGAATTGGGGCAACGACCCGAGCACATTCCTTGACGAACAGCAAACTTATTGGAGAGCCCAAGAGGCTCTCGCAAAAGAGAGAAATCAAGTTTTGATCGACGCCTCGAACAGTTCGAGCAGTTCGTCTTCCGGCAGCTCGGGCGCCCCCCTGTTTAGCGGCTCAAGCGGTTTTTCATCCGGAGGCTACAGCGGAGGAAGCGGCGGTTGCTTTACCGGATCGACCAAGGTTTTGGTTCCGAAAAACGAGGTGGAAATCCGTTTCATCGAAAAAGGGGATATTATCAAATCCTGGGATCCTGCCGTGGGGGAATTTGTTAATCGCTCCGTGCAAAAGGTTATCAAACATACTAAACCCGCCAAAGTCATAGCCCTTACCTATGAAGAGGCAAAAGAGCCTTTGCTGGTGACGCCAAACCATCCGCTGATGACCTCAGGAAAATATAAGCGCGCCGGAAAATTCGAGGTTGGCGATAATCTTTCCATAGTGGTTGACGGGGAACAGGTTCTGTCTCCCGTTATTGAAATCAATCGCAATATAAAGCCTGAGCCCGTTGTCAATCTGCATACGGGCGGAAAGGAATGTAATTTTGCCGTTGGCGCTGACGGGGTTTACGCGATCGCAAATATTTACATCCATTGTGTCGCCGAGCAAATGGCCGCGCATCGTGTGGCGGAGTTCTCGCGTGAAGCGCTAAGAAACATCCCGTTTGGGCGGGGTTTAGTAAACCTCACAACGGATTAAAGGAATTACACCGATGTTTGAGGATGAATTGCCCAACCGACCTGCCAAAAACTGCCCAACTTTTTGATGAGAGCTTGCTAAATGATTGATATATGAACAGGCTCTAAGAGTTTGTCTTGAATAACCAAGCATTTATGCTATGAACGGCGTTGAGACTTCCCGGCGGGAAAATTCGGACGGCATGTCAATATCCCCTTCGTATCTTCGTTAACCATATGTGTATTTTTTTTGTTTTGATGCTAAAATACAGATGGGTTTGCACTGTGGGGGTCAAACAAAAACATCTGCCGAAAAGTTTAGGATAGTTCAAAAATGACAGATTCCAATGAAATGAAAGCTAAGCCGCGTGTCGCGGTTCTGCTATACGGGTATTTGCGCACGTATGAGACGACGTGCACTTCTTTTTTCAAACATGTGGCCGACTATCTCGATGCCGATATCTTTTATTTTGGACAGGAGCAGACGGACCGCCCAACACCCTTCAATCTTATTTTGGATAAACACGGGTTCATCAAAGAGAATCTCAAAAATCAGATGGAGACAGTCAAAACAACGATTGATCAGGAACGCATCGCCCAGATTTACGGCAAGCGCCTGAAGAAATTCCGGTTCCACGGCGAAAAGCCCGAGAGGTTCGAAGCCATTGCAGCGACGATCAGCCGCGACGAATGGCTTTTTAAGACCGATCCCTCGCGCATCTTTTCCCTTATGTTCAATATGACGGGCGCCTATAAGCTTATGGAGGAATATCAGCGCGAAAACAACATCGCCTACGATGTCGTCATCATGACGCGCCCCGACTTGGCTTTTTATTCGCCTTTGGACGTAAAGGTTAAGGATGGCGAGATACATATTTCGAACGGGCAGGGCTTCCACCCCTCGGAGGGATACAAGTGGTGCGTCAACGCTCCTGCCTTCTTCTACAGAAATACCGAAACCGGCGACGCAATCCCATCGGGCGACGATTTCAACGATCAAATCTTGGTCTTGACCAAGAAGGACGCACCGGCATTCGGTACGCTTTTCGATGACATTATCGGGTATGCCAGGATGCGCGTTCCTTTGACCTCAGAGACGCTTCTGTATTTCCATTTTTGCGTTAAGAAGCGGCTTGCCAAGGTCAAAAACAATTGGCTTTACGACATCTTTCGATTCGATCAGCCGACCATTTTCAATATTACTGACCTTCCTAAAATTCGCGAGATCGATCCCTATAACCCTAAAGCCCAGAGGTCGTAAGGCTATTGGAGCGAGGGTCGTGGGATCATGCAAATCGTCATTCCTATGTCCGGCTTTGGTGAACGGTTCCGCTGCGCGGGGTATGCCGTTCCGAAGCCCCTTATCGAGATCGACGGAAAGCCAATCATCGCCCATGTGATTGATATGTTTCCGGATGAGCAGGATTTCCTTTTCATTTGCAACAGCGACCATTTGGCGAATCCGGCATACCGTATGGAAGAGATTCTAAAGCAGTATTGCCCGACAGGTCGAATTATTGCCATTCCGCCGCATAAGCTTGGGCCAGTTTACGCTGTCCAGCAGGTGCAGAACCGGATCGACGATGCTTTGCCGGTCGTCGTCAACTACTGCGACTTTGCGTGTTTCTGGGACTGGAAGCATTTCAAGGTGTTTGTTGAGAAAACGCGCTGCGCTGGCTCCATTCCCGCCTATAAGGGCTTTCATCCGAACTCGTTAGGCACGACCAACTATGCCTATATGCGCGAGACCGGCGGGTGGGTCGAGGATATCCAGGAGAAAAAGCCCTACACCGACGACCGTATGAACGAATTTGCATCAAGCGGGACGTACTACTTCGCAACGGGAAAGCTCATGAAAGAAGCTTTCCGGAAAACTATCGAGCAAAACCTCAATATCGGCGGCGAATATTATGTAAGCCTCGCCTACAAATATTTGCTGGGCATGAAAATGCCTGTTGCCGTTTATCCTTTGCAACATTTCATGCAATGGGGCACGCCCGAGGATGTCGCTGAATACCGGCGGTGGTCGGATGCTTTCCGTGTGCTGATTGAGCCGAAAAAAGAGCCTTTCCTCGCGCGCGGAGCATTCGTCGTTCCCATGGCGGGATTGGGCCAGCGCTTTGCAAACGGGGGATATAAGATGCCGAAACCCCTGATCCCTGTTTCGGGAAGACCCATGATCGTGAATGCGGTAGAAACGTTGCCTGCCGCATCGCAGCAGGCATTCGTTGTGAGAAGCGATATGCCTGGATGCCATGAAGTGGAAGCCGAATTAAAAAAACTTTATCCCGAAGCCGTCATCGAAGAAATCCCTTCTGTAACAGACGGTCAGGCGCGGACGGCCTTGATCGGACTTGATGCGTTGGAACGAGCTCTGGGCCCTGTCTCTGAGCCCATCACGTTCGGCGCGTGCGACAGCGGGATGCTGTACGATAGAAAGGGCTTTCGAGACTTATTCGACAATCCAGAGACCGATGTGGTGGTTTGGGGCGTGAGAGGTCACGTGAACGCCTTGCGCCGACCAGAGATGTTCGGCTGGATAGACGCCGAAGACGGAAGAATTCGTCACATATCAGTGAAAAAGCCCCTTACTTCGCCAATAAACGACCCGATTGTTTTGGGCTGCTTTACATTTCGTCGCGCGGGCGATTTCCGGCGCGCCGTCGAAAGGCTTATCGCGCGAGAGGGAAAGATCAATAACGAATACTATATCGACGCATGTATCAATGACGCGCTTGAACTTGGGATGACATGCCGCTTGTTTGAGGTCGATCATTTTTTTTCCTGGGGCACGCCCGACGAACTCAAGACCTTCGAATACTGGCAATCCTGTTTCCATAAATGGGAAAGCCACCCCTATCGCCTCAATTTGGATATGGGCATTCCGCGGGAGAAAGTCTTTGGTCTTGAAGAGCGGTATCGTGCCATCGTGCCCGACATCGTCGGGCCTCCTTCATGTTGAAAAGGGAAATCATCATCTTCTTGATTGTCGGCACATTGACTGTTTTGGTCGATTTTTCCGTCTATCGCGGTCTATTAGCGACCGGTTTGACCGGTTATGCCTTTGCTAAGGCAACGGGGTTTATCACAGGAACCGTCTTTGCCTATTTTGCAAATCGGTTTTGGACGTTCGGCCATAAAAACCCTCGTGCCGGAAGCGCCGTGCGCTTTATCTTGTTGTATACAGCGACGCTTGCCGTCAATGTCGGGGCTAACGCATTAGTTCTGGAGACATACGGCATATCTGTGCTATCCGTTAATGCGGCGTTTTTGATCGCGACAAGCCTTTCCGCAACCCTCAATTTCATCGGCATGAAAGGATTTGTTTTCAAATCCGCCTTTTCGTCGGACAGGCCATGAATTTCTCGCTCGTCATACCTTGCTATAACGAAGCCGCTAATATCCCGGCGCTTCTGGACCATTGTTGGAACATCGTTTCCGTGCCCGACCGGGAAGTTATTTTTGTGGATAACGGATCGACCGATAATACCCCGGGTATTCTAAAAGAGCTTCTTCCTCGTTATCCGAATTATCGTAGTGTGCGCGTCGAAATGAATCTGGGCTATGGCCATGGGATTATGGCCGGGCTTCGCGCCGCCAAAGGCCGGATTCTGGGCTGGACCCATGCCGATCTTCAGACTGATCCGTACGATGTCGTGCGCGGATTGAGTCTTTTTTCGCGCTTTGGCGAAAGTATTTTGGTCAAGGGCCGACGCTACGGCCGACCTTGGGGCGACGTTTTTTTCACCGTAGGCACGAGTGTTTTCGAAACCTTGCTTTTTCGCAAGGTGATGTGGGACATCAATGGTCAGCCCACGTTATTCCCAAGGTCTTTTTTCGAGACATGGCGCGACCCCCCTTTGGATTATTCGCTCGACCTTTATGCCTATTATCTTGCGCGCGCGAAAGGAGTGCGCGTTTACCGCTTCCCCGTAAAATTTGTGTTGCGGGCGCACGGCGTTTCGCATTGGAACGGCAGTTGGGCGGCTAAAAAGAAATTTATCCGCCAGACTGTCGGTAATAGCCTTTGTCTCAAAAAGAGGCTCTTCAGATGATCCTGATCGCACATCGGCGCAACACGATCGCGGAATTGAAGGCGACCCCCCGCATGTACGGTATCGAAGTTGACATCCGTAGCTGCGGCGACGACCTCATCATCCATCATGATCCTTATATTTTGGGGGAGTCTTTTGATGTGTGGATTGCCGCCTACGCGCACGGAACCCTGATCCTCAATGTGAAGGAGGAGGGACTTGAAGCCCGGCTCATTGCGCGCATGAAGGCGAGGGGCATCTCGGATTATTTCTTCCTGGATCAATCGTTTCCGTTTCTCGTGAAATGGTCGGGACTCGGGGAGCATCGGTGCGCCGTCCGCGTTTCCGAGTTCGAAGCGGTCGAGACGGCCCTGAAATTGGCTGGAAAGGTCGATTGGGTTTGGGTCGATTGCTTCACACGTTTCCCCCTCGATCATGACGATGCGGCACGGCTGCACAGGGCAGGGTTCAAGCTTTGCCTTGTCTCGCCCGAATTGCAGGGGCGCGACGCGGGGAAGGAAATCCCCCTTCTGGCTGCCCTTTTGAAAGAGAAAAACATAATAGCCGAAGCTATTTGCACGAAACACCCCGATTTATGGGAGAAGTTCGGCGCATGAAAAAGCTCCTTTTGCATCCTCTTTTCCTTATCGGCGTCGCTTTGCGCCTTGCGCTGATATTTCTGATTGCGCCGCGTCCCGCGACCGAGTGGTACGTCCCATTCCTTGATGCGACGTCGAGTTCTCTTTTCGTAAATCCGTGGGAGGGGTGGCTTGCTCATGGCGGCTTGGCGACTGCATTTCCTTATGGTTATGCTATGTGGTTCGTTTTCTTGCCGCTGACTCTGCTTTTCAAATTTTTGCACATTGTCCCCCTTTATGGGTACGGGGCGACGATGAGTCTTGTTGATTTTTCGTTTCTTCTTATGTTGCGCCGCCTGATTCCGGGAAGAAATACGCTTCTTTTGGCTGTTTATTGGCTTTCACCCATCGTTATCGTCGGAGCATATGTGCTGGGGTTCAACGATCTGGTGCCTGCCTTCTTCCTTGTGGTGGCCCTTGTGTTCGTAAAGGAATATAGGCCCGTCGTCTCCGGTTTCGTCCTCATGGCTGCCGTGTCGGCCAAGCTTAACATGGTTCTCGCAGTTCCTTTCTTCCTGATTTATTTTCTGCACAATAAAGCCCAATTCCAATTTTTGTCCAAGTTCCTGAAAGGCATGGCATTCGGCTTCGTTGTGTTCATAATCCCGTTTTTGAGTTCGTCGGCCGGCATCGGCATGATTTTGAACAATCCCGAGATGGACAAAGTCTATCGCCTGGCCGTTGATTTCGGAGATGGGATCGTCATTTATTTCGTTCCGCTTGTTTATTTTGCGATGCTTTATGCCGCTTGGCGCGTCAAGCGTTTGAATTTCGAGCTGTTCCAGACGATGCTGGGAAGCGCGTTTTTATCGGTCGTTCTTCTAACCCCCGCTTCGGCGGGCTGGTTTATATGGATCGTTTCCTTGCTGGTCGTTTTTCAGGCGGTGTGTGGACGTTCCGCAATTGCGTTGACGGCAGTTTTTTCGGCTCTTTATGTCTTTAACTATGTGCCCATCCTCGATCCGCGCGAAATCGTTCGGCATATTTCCGCCACGCCGTTCGCTTTGCCTGAGTATTTCAGCCTTAAGATCGTGGGCCTTCTCCATACGATGCTGTTGACGGCTGGCGTGATTCTGGGTGTGCTCATCTGGCGCGAGATGGTGAGCCGCAACGACTATTTCCGTTTATGCCAAAAGCCTTTCGTTTTAGGCGTCGCGGGCGATTCCGGCGCGGGTAAGGATACGTTTACCGATGCCATCAGGAGATTGTTCGGCGATCATTCGGTTACAATCCTTTCCGGCGACGATTATCATTTGTGGGACAGGCAAAAGCCGATTTGGCAAGTGATGACGCATCTGAATCCGATGGCAAACGATTTGGAAGGTTTTGCAAAACACGTGATCGCTTTGGGCGACGGAAAGAGCGTTCAACTTAGACATTATAACCACAAGACCGGGCGAATGGGGCATTCCGTGTCTGTGAAGGGCAAAGACATCATTATCGCAAGCGGGCTGCATGCCTTATACCTACCGCTGTTGCGTGATTGCTACGATCTGAGTGTTTATCTTGACATCGACGAAGATCTCCGCCGCTACTTCAAAGTTGCCCGCGATGTGCACCAACGCGGGCACGATCTGGATGAAGTGCTTTTGACTCTCGAAAAACGCGAGAGGGATTCTGCCTGCTTTATCCGCCCGCAGGCCGCTCATGCCGATCTCGTTCTCTCTCTGAAGCCCCTTCATCCGCGCATCCTTAAAGACAGGAAGGCGGGACAATCCTTGCAGTATAAACTTGTGATACGTTCGCGTCAGGGACTCAACGAACTCTTGCTCGTACGCGCCCTCGTGGGCATCTGCGGCTTGCGCGTTGATATGACGACGAACGACAATGGCTCTGTCGCCGAATTCACGATCGAAGGAGAGACTTCGGCGCAAGATGTCGCCCTAGCCGCGCAAATGGTCTGCCCGCGCATTTTCGAATTTCTCGATCTTAAGCCCGAATGGCAAGACGGTGTGACGGGGCTTATGCAGCTGATAACCCTTTCCCACATCGACCGAGCGCTTACGAAGAGGTTTATATAATGAAGATTTTCAACAAAGATCGTTTTGGACGCCTTCCCGACGCCGTTCTTTTCGATACGGATAATACGCTTTATCCTTACGAACCCGCGCATGCGTCGGCCATGAAAGCCGTCGAGGATAAGGTCGTGCGTTCCCTTTCCATAAGCCCGGAAGATTTCGACATAGCCTTTCAAGCGGCCCGCAAGCAAGTTAAAACACGGCTTAAAAAAACGGCTGCTTCCCATAGCCGCCTTCTTTACCTTCAGCGCATGTTGGAAATATTGGGGCTCGGCTCGCAGGTGCTATTGGCTTTGGACCTCGAACAGACATATTGGCGCACTTTTTTGAGTCATGCTTTTTTGTTCGATGAGGTGAGAGAGCTTTTGGACGATTTGCGCCTTCAGGGAATCCCCACAGCGATTGTGACCGACCTGACCGCGCAGATCCAGTTCCGCAAGATGGTATATTTTGGCCTCGATCATTGTTTCGATTGTATCGTGACGAGCGAGGAGGCGGGCTTCGATAAGCCTCACGAAGCGCCGTTTTGCATGGCGATCGAAAAGATGCGTCCCCGTGGGGACGTCATCTGGATGATCGGCGACGATCCCCAGAGCGACATTCAAGGAAGCCGCGAAAAAATCCATGCCGTTGCACTTCAGAAAATTCATGAAGGGGTTTCGCTTGGAATCGGGGCGTGCGCGCCCGATGCGTCCTTTGAGGAATTTGTAGAACTGCGTCGCCTGATTGCGCGGCTTGGACAAAAAGAATGAACGATAGCGGGACGAACTTTCTTCAAAGCTCTGTGATCTGTTTTTGCGCCCGTGCAGGGCGCGACCGGTTGCTTGTTCAGGGCGCTGGAGGCAACGTGTCGTGGAAGGACGCAGATACTTTATGGATCAAGGCTTCGGGTACATGGCTTGCCGAAGCCGGGCAAAAAGACATCTTTGTTCCCGTTGATCTTCGTGCGTTGAAAAAGGCCGCCGACAATGGGGATTTTGCCACTCGTCCCGAAAGCAGGGAGGCGAGTGAACTTAAGCCTTCTATCGAAACCATGTTGCATGCGCTGATGCCTCATCCGATTGTTGTGCATCTGCATGCCGTTGAGATCCTTGCTTGCCTCGTTCGCGAGACCGTCGAAACCGAGATCGAAACAAGGATCGGAACCTCCCTTAAATGGGCGGTTGTTCCTTATAGAAAGCCGGGAGCCGATCTGGCAAAAGCCGTATATGACGCGTTAAGCTTGCGGCCTGATGCGGATATTCTTTTTCTGCGCAATCACGGCGTCGTAATCGGAGGAAAAGATATCCCGCACATCGAAGCTCTTTTAAGGGATGTTACAGAAAAATGCCGTTTTAGAGGGAAGAACAATATCGGGATAGGGGTTCCTGAGAAAGGGGAGGGTTCATATATTCCGATCCCGGACGAAGATATCCAACAGCTTGCTCTGAACCCCGAATTCTTGAGTCGGCTTGATTCTTCTTGGGCGCTCTATCCTGATCATGTCGTCTTTCTGGGTCAACATGCGCATGTTTTTAAATCATGGGAGTCTTTTCAGGCTGTGCAGGAGGATCCGCCGGAGCTTGTTTTTATCGAAGGATCCGGCGTTTTCGCCAAACCCGGATTCAGCGAAGCAAAGATTGCGCAGATGCGCTGCTATGCCGATGTGTTAATGCGCGAACCTCTTGATGCAAAACTCGTTACGCTTTCCGATAGGCAAGTCGCGGAATTATTGAACTGGGACGCTGAGCATTACCGGCAGAAAATGAGCCGCGCTTAAAGGCGCGTTCCATCGCCGCGCGAAGGCAAGTGTAAAACTTTCTCAGTCCTGAGTGTTAAACCGAGAATCGCGCCCTAGCTAACCCCTTGATAAATTGGTCGGGGCAACTGGATTTGAACCAGCGACCCCCAGTCCCCCAGATATGCGATTGCTGATATGAATCAAAGAAGTTGGGCAGTTTTGGCCTCTTTTGGACTTCAATATTTATAGGGGTTTTTGATGGCTGTGCCCAACTAAGATTCATTGCATTATGGCCCTTTGGTTACCAGCAATTAATGATAAAATGCTGCCGTATACTTCTGAAAACGCAGTATCTAGCCCGAAAAATCGCTAGTATAAAAAGACCGTGAAACTAAAACCCTACCGAATTTACTCTATTTTTACCATGTTTTCTGGCGTATAATACACAAGTTGTTAATCCTAATCAGCTATATAGGAAATAGGTGCAAAGATGCACGCCACGCAAACGAGGACATATAATACCGAGGTGGATTTTATGGTCGCGCATGACATTTGCATGGATGTCATGGCTGCATATTTGGCTCAGGCCGATGGGTTTGAAAGGCTTGCACAAAAGGCAAAAGGCAAAGAAAAAGAACGTCTTCTTAAGCTTGAAAGCGATGCCCAAGCTAATGTGAAATGGTTCTTTGACGATGCACAACTTGCTAAAGAAGGAAACGTTCGAATCTGCAAAAAAGCATTTTTAGAATACAGTGACTTATTAAATAAATTGGATGAAGAAAATGGTCGAGGACAAATTCACAGTGGGCAACGCGGGCAACGACTCGCAATGCTTCAACCAGTTTGAATTATCTGAAGACGAAAATATAAATCG
>Ga0181520_10002286_pt1 | contig 36026 bp, 32 predicted proteins | sample PEATcosm2014_Bin_29_FD_132451 | JGI IMG/M metagenome (GOLD analysis project Ga0181520, IMG submission 132451) | Peatland microbial communities from MTU Mesocosm Facility, Houghton, MI, USA - PEATcosm2014_Bin02_30_metaG | ecosystem: Environmental > Terrestrial > Soil > Wetlands > Peat | place...
ATCTACAACGCATCGGACGCTCTGGCCGGGCGGAATTTGCTGCAATGGGACCGCGCGCCCAAACCGTGGGAGTTGCCGCAGGAGCCTCTGGCGATTGGCTCCCTGGATGCCTATGCGGTGCAATGCTTCAATCTGACTGCGAAGGTGAGCACGCGTGATCTTCCGGCCGCGGCGGGCGCGGCGCAGATTCCCATGACCGTAAGCTTTGTCAACGCCTACACACGATTTCGCACGCCGCGTTCGCTGGTGATTCCGGTAGGGCATTGCGATCGCCGCGCGATGGCGCCGCGCATCGACGGGCAGCTCGAGGATTGGAACATGGCCGACGCGATTCAGGATGGGCCGATGATCCGACTGCTGGATCGCCCTGCCGTGCAATCGGGCGATCTGCCGGTGGCGCCGCGGGCAAGCCAGATTTGCACCAACTGGACCAGCGACGAATTCCTGGTCGCCTTCAAGCTGCAGGACGTTGACACAACGGATGTCGCACCGATCCGGAATTTCGTGCAATATGATCAGCGCCGCGCCTGGGGCGAGGACTTGTGCGAACTGCTGGTGCAGGCGCAATGGCCCGACGGTTCGACCAGCCCGGCCGTTCATATCGTCGCCAAGCCGCGCGGCGCCGTGTGGGTCGAGCGCCAGTCGGACGCCCCGTCAACCGTGGACAATTGGAAGCCCATCGACGCCGCCGTGCGTTACGCCGCGACGCTGCATACCGGCGATTGGCGAGGCGAACTGGCGGTTCCCTGGGCGCTGTTATGTCCGAACCACAAGGACACACCCATTGCCCTGCGTTTCAATTTCGTCCAGCACGCCGGGGGAAGCGGCGAATCCGATTCATGGTCCGGCCCGATCGACTTCGGCCGGGATGAACGCTTCATGGGTTTGCTGGTCCTGCGCGGTCTGGACGCGGCGGCGATACCAAGCGATGGCCAACCTCGCCAAGCGAGCAGTTCGTCTCCTATACCCGGCCAGGGTTAATTTCGTACGGATTTGACAGCCGGCGCGGGAGACTCGGCGTCCGCCGCCGGGGTGAACCTGATTTTGGAACTGGCTGTCGCTACGGAATGGCATGCCGGAAAGCGGGTTGGGGAATCTGCCGAAGGAATTGGATCGCGGCTGCGGTTGCTCCAAGGCGGGGCAAGGACTATTCTGGCGGGGAAAGCATGAGTGAAACGGGGGCGGGGATTGGAGGCGACTATGGACATGTCGAAACTGCCGCGGCTGTCGAATACGCCGGTGCCGCCGCCGGCTGCGCCGGAGCCCAAGCCGGCGCAGAGCGCGGATTACGGCGGCGGTCGGGCGCCGCTGAGCGGTATCGCCGAGGCGTGGCTGAGTTTTGCCATCGCGGCGTTTCTGCTGTTCACGAATACCCGGCTGGAACACTACCTCGTCTATCGCGACAACGTGAATGATCTCACCGATCTGAATACCGGTGTCGTGACCCCGTACCTTCAGACGGCCGGATTCAAGGTCGATCTGGGCATCACTGTGTTCGCGGTGGCTTTGGTCATCGATGGTCTGGTATTGCTGTTGCCCAGACGCGCCTGGTCGCTGATGACACTGATCGGCCTGACATTGGCCACGGCGGTGTTGAATCTGTGGGTCATCGCCAGTTGCTGGAATCCGTACGGGCTGCAATACCTGCCGGCCTTGGCGGTGGCCCTCAGCGGCTATATGGCCATCGTGCAGTGGGCGGCCTTGAGCGAGGTGCGGATCAGCCGAGCGTGATGCGGGTGGTCCAATCGAGATGTCCCATCGCCGGAACCCGGCCGGCGGAACCGTCGCGGATGGCGCGGTCAATCTGGTCGAACCGGCCGGCGGTGGGTTCGACGCTGAAATGGCGATGGCCGCTGCTGCCGCCGGTGTTGATCCACACGCCCCAATACGCTTTGGCGGCATCGTCGGAGGCGTATTCGATGGTCAGCGACCGCTTGCGCGTGGGGTAATCGACAATGAAGGCGGATTCGATCGGGTCGGTCGAGTAGGCTTTCCAACCCTTGCGGGCCGGGGCGTCGTAGGGGCGAGAAAGGTCTTCGCCGGGATTGGCCATCGGCCAGTCGAAGGGCATCTGGACTTCCGTGCCGAGGTGATCGTGACTGAGCCGGAAGAGCGGGCTGCCGGTGAGATCGAGTCGCGCCGGCTGGATCATGGAAAACAGCGCGTGCATGGACCAGACGAAGCGGAATTCAAACGGGGCGAGATTGACCAGAGTGTAATCGGCCTGGATCGTCGAACCCTGGAGGAAGAGCTTGCGGGTGAGGCGATAACCGAAGCGCAGGCCATTCCAGACACAGGTGATTCCATCCTTGGTGGGTGAAGCGGTGGTGGGGATTCCCCACAATTCGCCGTGGTCCGGGACAGGGATGCCATCGTAGGGGTGGCCGACGTATTTGCTTTTGGCGATGGCGGGGAAGCATTCGTCCCAGCCGGCGTGCCAGATATCGGCGTAGGAGACGTCGTAGCGCGGGCCTTCGGGGAGCTCCATGGGATAGGCGAAGAGGAGTTCGTATCCGTCGGCCTTGTCGATAATGCTGGTGATCTTGCCGCCAAACTGCGGCCAGACCTCCAAAGCCACGGCATCATTTTCGATGGTCATGGAATGGGGCATGGCTTCTCCGACCGGTGACACGTGCGAACAGGTGGATAGATTACACTCAAGGCGCGGGTTCTCACAATAGGCAAGGACTTGGCAAGCGGGCGACCAGACCCGGCGCCTTAAATAACAGGATGGGTGAAAATCCCTCCGACTTGACAAAACCTAGTCTATTGCCCTATTCCCTATAGGAAAATAGAATTTCGGTCGGGAGTTCTCTTTACGGGCGGATTGTCGGTTGCACCGGCCGCCTGTATGTTGTCCACCCTTGAAGGATGAGCCAATGCCTGTGAACTGGAAAGACGCTCTGGCGGATCGTGTCCCGGAGAATCTCGCTCAGGAAATCGATTCGTTCGAAGCCCAAATCGCCCTACGCAAGCAGGGCAAGATCGACGATAAAGTCTTCGCCGAAACGCGATTGCGCCGCGGCGCCTATGGCCAGCGCTATGACAACGGCCAGCGCCACGATGGCGCCAAAACGCAGAAACTGCCCTACCCGGCGCTGACCAAGGGCCCTGATACCTTCTGGGATGCGCCCGGCATGCAGCGGATCAAGATCCCCTTCGGCTCGCTCAATCCCGAACAGATGATCGCTCTGGCGGAACTGGCCGAGGAATATTCCGACGGCATCTGCCACATCACCACGCGACAGGACATTCAGCTTCACTACGTTCACATCGACGACACGCCGGATATTTTCCGACGCCTGGCGGCCGTCGGAATCACAACCCGCGAAGCGTGCGGCAACAGCGTCCGCAACGTGACGGCCTGCCCGCTGGCGGGTGTATGCCGGACCGAGACGTTCGATGTCTCGCCCTACGCCAAGGCGGTGGCGTATTACCTGCTGGGCCATCGCGACACGCAGGATTTCGGGCGGAAATTCAAGATCGCCTTCAGCGGCTGCGAGCATGAAGCGTGCGCACTGGTGTCGATGCACGATCTGGGCGGCATCGCCAAAACGCGCAACCGGCCCGACGGCACTCTCGAGCGCGGCTTTGCCATCTACGTCGGCGGCGGGCTGGGAGCCGTTCCCCATCAGGCCAAGCTGTTCGATCAATTCGTGCCCGAAGCGGAACTGTTGCCCCTGGCACGGGCGATGGGTCGCGTGTTTGCCCGGCTGGGCGAAAAACGCAGCCGTAATAAGGCCCGGCTCAAGTTCCTCGTGCAGAAACTGGGCATCGATGAGTTTCGCCGCATCGTCCTCGAAGAAGTTCGCACCATGCCCCAAGACCCGTCGTGGCGCAGCTATTTCGATGAGATACCACGCTTCAGGGAAACTCCGGCCTGGCAGGCGGTGCAATTGAACGGTTCCCGCCGGCCCGAAGGCTTCGACGACTGGGCCGCCACCAATCTCTATCAGCAGCGACAACCCGGCTATGTCACCGCCACCGTCACCTGCCCGCTGGGCGATTTGTCCGCGACGCAGATGCGCGAACTGGCCGAACTGTCACGCCGCTATTCCGGCGGCAATGCGCGAACGACCGTCGAACAGAACATCGTCCTGCGATGGGTTCCGGCCGGAAAGGCGGTCGATCTCTACAGGGATCTGGTCGCGCTCGGTCTGGGTCAGGCCGGCGCCGGGACGATCGTGGATGTCGTCGCGTGCCCCGGCACGGACACATGCAAGCTCGGAATCGCCAGCTCGCGCGGCCTGGCGGGCGAATTGCGTCGCCGGCTGGCCGAAAAAAGCGCCTCGATGGATCAGGCGGTTCGCAATCTGCGCATCAAGGTCAGCGGCTGCTTCAATTCCTGCGGCCAGCACCATTTGGCCGACCTGGGTTTCTATGGCAACAGCCGAAACATCGGCGCTTACACCGTCCCGCATTTCCAGGTGATGCTCGGCGGGCAATGGTCGCAAAACGCGGGCAGTTACGGCCTGCCGTTGGGAAGTGTGCCCAGCAAACGCGTCCCGGATCTGGTGTCCGCACTCACCGATCGCTACGTCGCCCAGCGCAACAGCCAGGAGACCTTTCAAGCCTGGTGCCAGCGCATCGGGAAGAAGGAACTCAAGAATATCGTCGATCAGTTCACGGCCGTGCCGCCTCACGCGGTGGATGCATCATATTATTCCGATTGGGGCGACGTGCGGGAATTCACGATCGGGGACATGGGAATTGGCGAATGCGCCGGTGAAGTGGTTTCGCCCGCCCAGTTTGGATTCACGCGGGCCGAGAGCCTGGCGTTCGAGGCCATGATCCTTCTGGACGCCGCACAATTCAAAGCCGCCGACGAAAAAGCCTACGCCGCGATGTTGACGGCCGCTCGCACGCTGGTGCAGCTTCAATGGCTTGACGCGCCGGACGACGCGAACGTGATCGTTTCGGAATTCCGAACCCGCTTTGTCGAGCCCAGGCTCTTCTGGGACCGCTTTCATCACGATCAGTTCTCGCGTTACCTCTTCCAGCGCCACGAAGCGCCCGACACCCGCTACACACGCGAAACCGCTCACAAGCTCATCGAGGAAGCCAATCTGTTCATCGACGCCGCCCACAAATGCCACGCGGCCGTGCAGGCCCAGGCCGCCCGGCCGGCGATCAGCCCCGTCTGAAAATGAAAGAACACATGGACGTCATCAAAATGTCCGCCAAGCTGTACGCCGCCACGGCCAGGATCGAACCCGGCGACATCGTCGCGGCGTTTCATCGCTGGATCGTCGCCCAGTCATTCGCCGGCCATACATGGATCGACGTGGCCGACTACAACCACGTCAAAGGCGGCCCGGGCGTTGTGCTGGTGGGTATCGAGGCCAACGTCTCCTTCGATCAGGCCGATGCAACATGGGGAGTGGTCTATACCAGAAAACAGCCCTGGCCGGGCTCGCTCGATCTGACCGGCCGGCTCCGGGCCACCATGCACGCGGCCGCCGAATCCGCCGCAATCCTGACGGCCGACGCGGCATTCGCAGGCCGGCTCGATTTCGCAACCGATCGCATCCTCATCCGTCTCAACGATCGCCTGACCGCCCCCAACACCCAGCAGACGCTTGACCAGGCCAAATCCGCATTAACCTCGATCGGCCAGGCAATCTGGGGTACAGACGTGACAATCGACCACCACCCCGCGAAGCTATCCCTCTTCGAAGCAACATTGCGCGGTACCCACGCAATCACGCTGGAAACCCTCCAAAGGCAACTGCAAGTCTAGATTTTTCCCTGCGCCTTCCTGACCTGAGCCTGTCGAAGGTTGCGCCTCTGCGTGAGATACGGTATCTAGAATTGCGTCCCGGTGATGCTCGCCTCGAAGCAAATCTGCCCCTTGACCAGCCCCTGCACCTTGCAATTGACCCGCCGGTGCCGATCCCACATCTTCAGCGCCAGAATGTGCATCCGGCAATTGGGCTCGACTGGCAGTCGGAATTTCACCTCGTCCACCGCCCCAAACCCGATGAATCCCGTCCAGCCCATGAACCGCTTGGTGTAAAAACAGGCAAGCTGGGCGCCGGCCTCTATCATCAGCACGCCCGGATACAGCGGCCGGCCGGGAATGTGCCCCGACACCCAGAATTCGTCGTCGCGCACATCCTTAAACCCGATAATCCGGCCCAGATCGACGCTGACCCAGCTAATGCCGTTAAGCTGCTCCATGGCCCCGCGTTGCGGGTTCATTTCGCGCACGACCTGCTGGTCGAACAAGACCCGATCGAGATCGATCCCGGCGATGTCGTAGAGATATTGGGGAGGCATAAACCGGGGAAACTGCCTTCCAGAAGGCCCCAAACGCCTTATGGCTGCGGCGGGGTTGCCGGGGGCGTGGCCGGGGTTGCCGTCGGGCTTCCCGCCGGGCCGGGCTCTTCCTCTCGCCCCTCAAGGATCTTCTTGCGGATACCCTGCGCGGCGTCCTTGATTTCCTGCATCTTTTTGCGTGCGCGGGTTCCGGCGGCCTTGTTGCCGCCCTTTGCCTTGCTGATATCGTCCTCGGCCTCGATTACCAGACGCTTGAGCGTCTCAAATTCCTGCATAGGTCAAACCTCCATGGTGTCTTCACAAGGGGAGGAATGCTAATGGCCCCCAAACACTGTGTCAAATGCCCGCAACCCGCCCCCCGCCCCAAAAACCATATACCCAAATCCATAACACCAGCCCGCGCAACGTTCTGATCCCAATCCCTCCGCCGTCCCAAATCGCCGCACGGCCCGCCCTTTTCTCCTCCGCCGGTACTCCCCAGGCAAGGTAGGCAGCTTGCTCCACTGCTCCACTGCTCCACTGCTCCCCTGCTCCCCTGCTCAACTGCTCTACTGCTCTACTGCTCTACTGTTCTACTACTCCACTGCTCTACTGCTCCACTGCTCCACTGCTCTACTGTTCTACTACTCCACTGCTCTACTGTTCTACTCCCCCTCCAGCACCGACCCCGGAGATTCCAGCCAATCACCCGCAATCCGCGTATCCGAGAAGAGCGACCCGACCAACCCGCCCCCCGACGGCGGCGTTACCGCCGCATGCGCCAAAGCCGCCGGAATCACAGCACCCGCCGATGACCGCACCGCGACAGACGCCACACCCGTACTGTCGCCGCTGGACGTCAGGTTTCCGCCCAGATCGTTGATGATCGCCGCGATATCCGTGATGTTCACGATGCCCTGATTGAGCACATCCCCGCCGTAATACCCCGGCGACTGGCCCAGGTTGTTTATTGCCCGCGTCACGTCCGTGATGTCCACATAAGCATCCAGGTTCGTGTCGCCGGTAGGCACGTATTTCACTTCCACATCGCCGGCCGGAATGGTTATTGGGTCAGCGCTGTGGTCGCCATAGCCGACCGCGCGGCTGGCGATGGCGTGTGGACCGGCGACCAGTGAGCTTGTGACAACCTTGCTTTGCACCCATGTCGTTATCGCTGGCAGGGAGACATTCGTCTCGTTGATGAGCAAAGTGTTGTTGGTAAGGTCGAGTGCGCCGCCCGTGTTGATGGTCAGCGATCCGAGTGTGCTTGTCGTGCCGGGCGAACCCTGGGCCAGTTGCAGAAGGGCCGCTGTGGTGCTGTTTCCCACGATCACGCTGCCGGTTCCGGTCATCGCATCGCCGACGATCGCGGTTGTACCCCCATTGAGCTGAAGCACGCCGGAAACGGACAGATTATTGACGTTCAAAATGGTCTGAGCCGACTGCGAAACGGATTGAGCCAGCGCCAATTCAGCCCCGGTCGCGACTGACAAGGTGCCGACTGTGTAATCCAGCGGTCCAGCGGCCGGCGCGTTGGCCGGAATCGTAAACGTTCCGCCGTTGATAGCCAGAATATCGCTGGGGCTTCCGGGATCACCGAGGATTTCCAGCGTGTTCTGGCCCGCCCCGCCGGTGAGGGCAATGCCGCCGGCCGGCAGAGGATCACCGTTGGAGTAGTCGAGAACGAACGTGTCACCGCCGTCCGGGCCGGTGTAATTGACACCGCAGATGTTGGAGCAGGCCACGCATTGATCGGGCGTACCGTTGGTCGCGATGCTGTTCCAGACATCCATGTTCTGCCCGCTGGGATCGAGCATGATGTGGCTGCTGGCGGACAGGATATGCATGACTGACTGGCGGACATTCTGCGTGAAGGCAGGGCTGGTCATGCCCGCAAAATTGGCGTCGCCACTGTAGACGGCCACAATGGAATGGGTACCGGCGCTGAGTGCCGAGGTGGTATAGCAGGCGCTGTTGCCGCTGAGGGCCACCGGGCTGCCTACATTGCTGCTATCGATCCGGAACTGCACGGTACCCGTCGGCCCGACGCCGACATTAGGCACCGTCGCCGTAAAGGTGACCGGCTGCCCATAGACGGGCGAGGCGTTGTTGGAAGTGACGGTGTAGCCCGGCCCTAATTCGAAGACCGTGCCGTAGCCGTCGGCGCCGCCCGCCCAAGTCGCGCCAAAGAGGTCGCCGGAGGAGTCCAGCACTGAGCCAGCGTTGGGAAAGGCCCCGTTGGCGAGGTTAAACAAGGCCTGAGTGGTGATGACCGCGCTTCCACGGGCGATCTCGAAGACTGTACCATAGCCGCCAGGGCCGCCCCCGTAGGTCGTGCCGAAGAGGTTACCTGTGGAGTCCAGATCCACACCGTCGTAGGCGCATGCACCGTTGATACCGTTGAACGCGGCCAGCGCGGTGATTGCGGCGCTTCCATGGGCGACCTCGAAGACCGTACCACTGCCAAGTTCGTTGTCTACCGTGAAATTGCCGCCGAATGGGGTCGTGCCGAAGAGGTTGCCGGAGGAGTCCAGGACCACGCCGGCTTGAGGGTATTCCCCGCTCGTTCCGTTAAACGGGGCCAGCGTGGTGACGACAAGGTTTCCGTTGGCGATCTCGAAAACCGTGCCCTCGCCGTTGGCACCGCCCTCCTCGGTCGTGCCGAAGAGGTTACCGGAGGAGTCCAGGACCACGCCGGACGGACGTTGTCCGTTGGCGCCGTTGAATGAGGCCAGAATGGTGATGACACCGCTTCCGTGAGCGATCTCGAAAACCGTGCCGTCGCTGTTGGCGCCGCCCTGCCCAGCCGCGCCAAAGAGGTTCCCAGAGGAGTCCAGGGCAACGCCGGCGGCAGGCCATGCCCCGTTTGCGCCGTTGAACGAGGCCAACGCGGTGATAACGCCGCTTCCGTGGGCGATCTCAAAGACCGTGCCGTCGAGGTTGGCACCGCCCTCCTCGGCCGTGCCGAAAATGTTACCGGAGGAGTCCAAGACCACGCTGCTTGGCCAATACCCGTTGTACCAGTTAAACGAGGCCAGCGTCGTGATGACATAGCCTCCGTGGGCGATCTCGAAAATCGTGCCGCTGTCGTTGGCCCCGCCCGTCTCGGTCGTGCCGAAGAGGTTGCCGGAGGAGTCCAGGACGACGGCGGCTTCAGGACTTTCATTGTAAATAGTGACGTCGAAGTCAAACGCGGCCAGGGTCTGTATGGCCCGCACGAATTTGGCGACGTTCTGCGCGATGGCCGGGCTGGTACTGGTGGCGAAGTTGCTGTCCCCACTATAGACAGCCACGACGGAATGGCTGCCGGCGTTCAACGTCCAGGTGGTATACGTGGCGGTATTGCCGCTCAGAATCACCGGGCTGCCCACGTTGCTGCCGTCGATCTGGAATTGCACCGTGCCGGTTTCACCACTGCCGATGTTGGGCGTCACGGTTGCCGTGAAGGTCACGGCCTGCCCGTAGACGGCCGAGTTGTTGTTGGAGGTGACGGCGGTTGCGGTTGTCAGGGGGGATAATTCGAAGACCAAGCCTGCATTACCCGTGCCGCCTGCGGAAGTCGTCCCGAAGAAGTTGCCGCTGGAGTCGGGGGTGAGGCCGCCTGCGGGAGATTCGCCGCTGATCCCGTTGAAGTTCGCAACGGCGGTAATGGACGTCGTGCCATGAGTGATCTCGAAGACCATGCCATCGTTGTTAGTCCCGCCCGACGTTGTTGTCCCCAGGAGGTTGCCGCTGGAGTCGACGGCGACGCCGCCATTGCCGCCGTTCGAGTTGTTGAAGCTGGCGACGGTCGTAACGTAGGTCTTCCCGTGCGGAACCTCGAAGACGGTGCCATATCCGCTCGCGCCGCCTTGCGACGTCGTGCCGAAGAGGTCGCCGCTGGAGTCGATGGTCACGGCGGCAATTGGACATCCGCCCGTCGTGTTCACGCTGCTCGTCGCGAAGCCTGCAACCACCGAAATGGAAGTGGTCCCATGGGCGATCTCGAAGACCGTCCCGTCATAGATATAGTAATAGACCTGGTCAGAGTAGTAAGCCCCGCCAGACTCTGTTGTCCCGAAGAGGTCGCCGCTGGAATCGAGGGTCACGCCGGCCGAGGGAGACTCGCCGGTCGCATCGTTGAAGCTGGCCAGGGTTGTCATGGAGGTTGTGCCGTGGGCGATTTCGAAAACAGTGCCATCACCGTTGGCACCGTCGGCCTCCGTTGTTCCGAAGATGTTGCCGCTGGAGTCAAGGCTCACGAATGCGCTGGGAGAATTGTCGCTGGCAAAGCTAAAGTTGCCGAGGGTCGTAACGGAGGTCGTCCCGTGAGCGTTCTCGAAGACGGTACCGACGTTGTTGGCCCCGCCCCCGCTGGTCGTTCCGAATAGGTCGCCGCTGGAGTCGAGGGTCACGCTGGCTTCGGGCCAGGCCCCATTGGTGTTGTTGAAGCTGGCGAGAGTGGTGATGGCCGTCGTCCCGTGGGCGATTTCGAAGACGGTGCCCAGGCCATATGTGCCGCCTAAGGAGGTCGTTCCGAATAAGTCGCCGCTGGAGTCGGGGGTCACGCTGGACTGGGGCTCCCAACCGCTGGTTCCGTTGAAACTGGCCACTGTGGAGATTGAACTGCTCCCATGGGCAATTTCGAAGACGGTTCCGTAATTGTTCGTCCCGCCGTCGGGAGCTGTTCCCCATAGGTCGCCGCTGGAGTCGAGGGTCACGCCGCCCGCGGGCCAGGAGCCGTTGGTCCCGTTGAAACTGGCGACCGCCGTGATGGACGTCGTCCCGTGGGCGATCTCGAAGACCGTGCCGTCGCCATTCGCGCCGGCTTCCGGAGCCGTTCCAAACAGGTTGCCGCTGGAGTCGAGCACCACGCCCGCAGATGGATATTCGCCGTTGGTCCCATTGAAGCTGGCGACTGCCGTAATGGAAGTCGTCCCGTGGGCGATCTCGAAAACCGTACCGTCGCTGTTGGCGCCACCATTGCTGGCCGTGCCGAAGAGGTTGCCGCTGGAATCGAGGGTCACGCTGGCTGCGGGCCAGGCCCCATTCGCATCGTTGAAACTGGCGAGGGTCGTGATGGAGGTCGTCCCGTGGGCGATCTTGAAGACCGTGCCGTCGCTGTTGGCGCCGCCTTGGCAAGTCGTTCCCAAGAGGCTGCCGCTGGAGTCCAGGGTCAAGCCGGATTCGGGGTTGGCCCCATTCGTGTTGTTGAAGCTGGCGAGGGTTGTGATGGCCGTCGTCCCATGGGCGATCTCGAAGACGGTGCCGTCGCTGTTCATGCCGCCCTGCGAAGTCGACCCGAAGAGGTTGCCGCTGGAGTCGATGGTCACGCCGGCATACGGATATTCGCCAATCGTCTGGTTGTTGTAGAAGCTGGCGAGCATTGTAATGGAGGTCGTCCCATGGGCGATCTCGAAAACCGTACCGTCGTTGCTGGGCCCGCCATACTCTGTTGCCCCGAAGAGGTTGCCGCTGGAGTCGAGCGCCACACTGCCTTCGGGGGAGGCTCCATTGGCGCTGTTGAAGCTGGCGAGGGTCGTGATCGAAGTCGACCCATGGGCGATCTCGAAGACGGTGCCGTCGTTGTTGGCCCCGCCCTGCGAGGCCGTCCCGAAAACGTCGCCGCTGGAGTCGATGGTCACACAGCTTTCAGGGAATGCTCCATTCGGCGGCGGCACAAACGACTCAACGGAATTCAGCGTGTAACCCGAGAGGTAGGCGCGTGGCTCCAGAAGTTCGGCAATGCATCGCCGCGCGTAATAACCCGTGGATTTTCTCTTGCCGCCATTTGAATGTGAAGGTCCACGCATCGGCTTTTTCTCGCTTCCCGCCGCTTGACTGGATGCATGGCACCACGATTGCCCCGACCTGTTACTCACGTTGTTAACTCCCTTCCCATTTGCCCCTCCCTTTGACCGGCATCAGGCGATATGCGTCTGTCTGAAATGCCGCTCAAGAACGTGCGATCGACCACTTGCCCGGGGATTGTGGTTCCGGCGTACAAACCGCCAAACTGCGGACCCGGCCGGGCACCCTGGCAAATGGTTATCATCGGATTATCCTGATTCGTGGATGCCAATGCAACAAGAAAGTGGAGGCTTTGACGAAAGATTTCGGGCGGGGAGAACTGGGCCGCCGACGACGAGGGGCTCCGTGGTGGGTCGGATTGGCGAAAATGAAGAATCCAGCCACAGACCACACAGAGGCCACAGAGGCGGGCGAGCGGCGGTTTATTCCTGTCTTTGCCGGGTTCTTCCTCTCGGTGTTCTCTGTGACCTCTGTGGCTGAGAATCCGGCTCTCTTGCCCGAATTGCACCATTATCCGGGATTCCTATCAGTGCAATCCGTGGTGGGAACTTAGCGGAAATTTCCCATTTTTCCGTTGCAAAGAACCGTCTGTTAGGGTATTGTTCTGGGTGGCAATGCACAATGCACAGTGGACAATGGATAATGGAGGTCGGGCAATTCAGAATGGATAATGGACGGTGGACAATGAGCAGCCGGCGGATCGTCACTCTACTGTCTACTTTCCACTTTCTACCCTCTCGGCCGAAGGCCGCCCCCCACCCCCCCTCTGTTGCATTCTGTTGCATTCGGGGGCACACGCCGGGGCGAGAGAGGAGTCGCGGCGCTGGTCGAGAGGAGAACGGAGACCATGAGGCGGAGACCTTCCGTCACCTTGTCACCCTGTCACCAGGTCACCTTGTCACCCCTACCCCCCACCCCCCCTGCGGGACGTTCGGGGACATTGGGGACATTCAAGAAGCGGGGGAGAGGGGGAGCCGGGGAGCGGGGGAGATGGTGCCGGAGGTGGGGTTGGGTTGGGAAACTGCCAAAATGACACGACACGGGCTGTATGAAATGTGCCTTGGGCGCGCCAAGTTCAGACTTCTACAGGCCAAGTTCGAACTTTTTGGCCACTTCTTGAGCGTTTTTTCGACGCAGTTGGGAGGTGAAACCGCGATATCCGGCTGAAAACGGGGGTCGGTTTGGATGCGATGAACGCCCATTTGTGGCGTAAGCCTTGTTCAGATAGCGAGTTGGGACAAATTTCACGCCAAGACGCCAAGGCCGCAATGGGAAGAAATGGATCGGGTTGGATTGGACTTGGCGAGCTTGGCGACGTGGCGGTCTATTCGAGATCTGGGCACTTCAGGCGCTGACGCGGGCGAAGAGGTCTACGCTGGCTATCGCGTGGATGTGATGGCGGGAGAGAACTTCCACGGCCCGGTCGGGGTCGTCGAAGCGGAAGATCATGGCGGCGTGCTCGGAACCGCGGCCGCGCGCGAAGGCGTACATGTAGGCGATGCCGAGATTCTCGCTGTCCAGCACGTCGAGCACATCGGCCAGACCGCCGGGGCGATGGGGGACGTCGATGGCAATGACCTCGGCGACGTTGACGACGGAGCCGGCGTCGGTGAGCACCTGTCTGGCCCGCTGCCAATCCTTGACGATGAGGCGGAGAATTCCGTATTCGGCGGTGTCGGCGAGGTTGAGGGTGAGGATGTTGATGCCGGCATCGGCGAGCAATCGGCAGGGGATCTTGATCGCGCCGGGACGGTTTTCCAGGAACAGCGAGAGTTGATGCAGTTTCATGGCCGTATCTCCGCTAGACCTCGGTTCGCTGATCGAGCACGCGTTTGGCCTTGCCTTCGCTGCGCTGGATGGTTCGCGGCTCGACAAGACGGACGGTGGCGTGGATGCCGATGGTGTGCTCGATTGACGCCGCCAATTGCCTCTGCAACGCCTCGAGCGCGCCGACCTTGTCGGAGAACACTTCGGGGGTCACTTCGACACGCACCTCGAGCTGATCCAGGCCCTTGCTTCGCGTAAGGACGATCTGGTAGTGCGGCAGCGTGCCGCGCGCTTCCAGCAGGGCCGCTTCGATCTGCGACGGAAACACGTTCACGCCGCGAACGATGAACATGTCGTCGCTGCGACGGCTGATGCGCTGGATTCGGCGGATGGTCCGGCCGCACGGACAAGGCCCGGCGAGGATGCGGGTGATGTCGCGGGTGCGGTAGCGGATCATGGGCATGGCTTCCTTGCTGAGGGTGGTGAGCACCAGTTCACCTTCGTGGCCTTCGGGGACCAACTGGCAGGTTTCGGGGTCGATGATCTCGGGATAGAAGTGGTCCTCGAAGATGTGCAGGCCGTTCTGGCATTCGCATTCGATGCCGACGCCGGGGCCGATGATCTCGGTCAGGCCGTAGATATCAAAGGCGCGGATGCCGGAATCTTCCTGGATGCGTTGGCGCATGGCATCGGACCAGGGTTCTGCGCCGAAGATACCGGCGCGGAGGTTGCGGAGGCTGACGCCCATTTCGCGGGCGCGTTCCAGGAGGTGGACGAAATAGCTGGGCGTGCAGCAGACGACGGTGACGCCGAAGTCGTTCATGACCATGACCTGGCGTTCGGTGTTGCCGCCGGAGATCGGGATGATGGTGGCGCCAAGGGCCTCGCCGCCGTAATGGAGTCCCAGGCCGCCGGTGAACAGGCCGTAGCCGTAGGCGTTCTGGATGATATCGCCGCGATGGACGCCGCAGGCGGCGTAGCAGCGTACGATGGCCTCGCTCCAGACATCGAGATCCTGGCGTGTATAGGCGACGACGATGGGCTTGCCGGTGGTGCCGCTGGAGGCGTGCAGGCGCACGACGTCTTCCATGGGCGAGGCGAAGAGGCCGAAGGGATAGCTGTCGCGCAGGTCCGATTTGACGGTGAAGGGAAGGAGGGCGAGGTCTTCGAGCCTGGACAGATCGCGCGGCGTGAGGCCGTGATCCTGCATGCGCTGGCGGAACAGAGGCACGCGCGCAAACGAGCGTGTGACGCTGGCGCGGAGGCGGTTGAACTGCAACTCGCGCAGGCGATCGGCCGGCAAATAGTCCGGCGCACTGGCCATGTGAAATCCGTCCGCGCAATCGTTCCAGCGATGATGCATGATGTGGATATCCTAACCAGCGGCGTGGCGGTCCGCATCGGCTCGCCGCGTTGCCAGCGTGAAACCGGCCTGGAAGGCTCGCGAATTAGCCTGATGCCATTTGGCGTCGAGGTTGGCCTCGAGAGCGTCCTGCCAGTGTCGCGGCTCGATGGGCAGGTACGAGCTCAATATTCCCAGCAGCGCCACGTTCAGGCTTTTGCCCGGCGCCTGCGATGTGTCGCCGAGCAAAGACGAATCGATCAGCACGCCGCCGTCTCGCAGCAGCGGCCGCACGTTGGCCACCTGATCGTCCGCGACGACGACAAGATAATCCGCCTCGCCGGCCGGTACCATCGGACTGAGGACTTCCCTGCCGAAGCGCACATCGCTGGAGACGGAGCCGCCGCGCTGGCTCATGCCGTGAATCTCGGCCTTCTTGACATCAAACCCGGCCCGGCAAGCGGCATCGGCGAGAATGTCGGAAGCCTTGATGACGCCCTGCCCGCCGAGGCCGCAGACGATGACGTTGGTAACTTTGGTGGATTGGTTCATGGTCGCTTCATTTCATTCAGCAGTTTTCGCACGGCTTTCCTGGCATCATGCACTTGTCCGGCTTCAACCTGGCGAACGGACTCCGCCAGCGCGTGCAGCACGGCGATCTTCTCGGCCTGACGTTGATACGCGGCTGCGTCCTGGACCACGACCGAAGGCGCGCCCTTCGCCGTAAAGACCTCCGGTCGGCCGGTGGAATGCAGTCGGTCCAAACGCTGCCTGGCTTTGCGGCGGAAACTGCTGAGCGTGTGAATGTCTGTCGGAAGAATCATGGTTGCACCGCCTAAGCACAGTTAGTCATGCTTGCAATGGTACATTGTGACCGCGTCACGGAAAAGGAATGCGACTGTGGCCGTTGCTCAGAACACGATGGGTTTTCGCAACCGCAGCGAGCACTCGACGAGCTCGCGCAACTGTTGCTCAAACTGCCGCAGGAACTCTTCGTTGGAGTGATCCGCGTCGTGAAGCTCCGCCAGCACCGCAACTTCGTCGCCAAGGCGTTGCACGTCGGCCAGACAAAGGCAATCGCCGCAATGAGATCCGCTGTATGTGACCTTTGAAGTGATGATGGAGAGGTGCCCTGCGCGCGGGGACAATAATCTGCGAAAAAGACCGATGAGTGCAGCGTTGCCCAAACGATGGTGCAACGCAACGCCATTCTCGTGCTCACATGCGTCTCGGTTCCAAATGTCAAAGGCGATCTGCTCGTCGAGATTCTTGGTGGTCTGCTCACGTGCGCCGTCCTCGGCGACGTGGACGCCCCACTCCGGCTGCGGCGCAGTGCGGCAGAGGTTTCGCTCGAAGCAGTCGCAATACACAACGGCGTCAAGGGACATTTGCGTGCGGCGATGGTTCTCGCTGCTCCTGGCACAAACTGGCTTCCTTCTCATACTGCCGGATTTTCCCCGCCGCCAGAATGCATGGTTTGCGGGAGATGATGACCGACAATTCGTTGCCGGCCAGACGGTCGGCGAGCAGTTTCTCGAAGCCGGCCGGGTCGCTGCTGGCGTCGATGACGTCGACGTGATGTGCGCCGATCGCCTTGCAGACGTCTTCGATCTTGACGCGGTTGGTGGGCTCGTGGCCGAGTTTGCGGCCGGTAGCGGGATGTTCCTGCTGGCCGGTCATTGCGGTCGTGCCGTTGTCGAGGATGAGCAGGACGTGACCAGTGGGCGGCGGGTTGTAGACCATCTCGACGAGGCCGGCGATTCCGCTGTGCATGAAGGTGGAATCGCCGATGACGCTGACCACGCGCCGGGCCTCGGCTTCGGGCAAGACGTGGCGCAGCCCCAGTCCAACGCCGAGGCTCGCGCCCATGCACAATTGCGTGTCCATCGCCTCCAGCGGCGGCAGGGCGCCCAGCGTATAGCAGCCGATATCGCCGGCCACGATGCAATTCAGCTTGCGCAACACGCCGAACGGCTGGCGATACGGACAGGCGGCACACAACTCCGGCGGCTTGCCCTTCAGCGGCGCGGCTTCGGGCGATGTATCACCGGCCACGATCCGCCGGACACGCACAACATCAAGTTCACCGAAGCGGTACATTTCCGGCTTGGCGTCGACGCGCACGCCGGCGGCGCGGATCGCATCGGCCAGATACGGATCGCCTTCCTCGATGACCAGACATCGATCGACGCCCGCAGCGAACTTGCGGATCAGTTCGATAGGCAGCGGATAGGTTACCGCCAGCTTGAGAAAGCTGGCGTCCGGGTTGGCCTCGCGCGCGTGCAGGAACGCCACGCCGGACGCGATGATGCCCAGACGGCGATCGCCTTCGATCACCTTGTTCAGCGGGCATTGCTCGTTCCACTTCTCGATCTCCGCCAGCTTTTGCCGCAGCCGGCGATGTGCCGGGCGGGCGTGCGCGGGGATCATGACGCGGCCGGGAATGTTGCGATGGAAATAGGTCGGTGGGCAGTCATGTTTCGGCTGGCGATGGCGCAGGATCGACTTGCCATGGCAGACGCGCGTGGTCATCCGCAACATGACGGGGATTCGCCATTGGTGCGACATTTCCAGTGCGGCCAGGGTGAGGTCGTAGGCTTCCTGCGAATCGGCCGGCTCAAGCATGGGCACGCCGGCCGCAACTGCGTAACGGCGGTTGTCCTGCTCGTTCTGGCTGGAACTCATGCCCGGATCATCGGCCGACACCAGAACCAAGGCGCCATCGATGCCGGAGTAGGCGACGGTAAACAGCATATCGGCGGCCACGTTGACGCCGACGTGCTTCATGGTCGCCATTGCCCGCGCCCCGGCGAAAGCGACGCCGACGGCGACCTCAAGGGCCACTTTCTCGTTAGGCGCCCATTGCGCCTTTCCGCCGAGCGCATCTAGGGCTTCGAGGATTTCCGTGCTGGGAGTTCCGGGATAACCGGTGCCCAGCGCCACGCCGCCATCCAGCGCCGCCATTGCCACGGCTTCGTCGCCGCTGACCAGCGTTCCTGTGCGAATACTCATGATCCTGCTTCCTGGCCGGGCGAAAGGGCGCCGGCCACCATCTCACTCAACCATTGCGGCGGGCGCATCGGCTTGCCGGCGGCGTCGGTGATCGCATGAACCGTATAGCCCTCGACGACCGGCGATACACCCTCGGCCTGGACGATGCTGACATCAAACCGCAGCCGGGCCTTGCCGCTGAATTGTACCGTGGAGCGCACGCGGAGCAGATCGTCATAGCGGGCCCGGCCGAGGTAATTCACGTGCGCCTCAACCAGAGGCAGCAGCGTGCCGCGGGCTTCCATCTGGGCATAGGAGACGCCGCCGGCGCGCAGCGTTTCCGTGCGCGCACACTCGAACCATTCGAGGGCTCGCGAGTTATAAAACGTGCCCATCTGGTCCGTCTCGCTGTACCGGACACGCAGGTTCATCTCATGCCGCAACATCCGCCGACCTCTCCGGCTCGTTTTCCCGATGCACCGATTGATAACGATACCAGCCCAAAACACAAGCGCGAACACGAAGGACTCGCCAAGAACGCCAAGGAAGAAAACATGCGAAGGGAACCGGCGAACGGCTATGCGACCGGCCGATTTCGTGGCTGGTAAAACGCAACCTGATATTCAACTAGATCCTCGAATTGCTTCGGATCGGGCAGCCCGTGCGCCCGGCAGGTGTCTTGGCGCCCCGGCGCGGGTAGGATTCACCGACAGCACGGCAGGAATCGGTTCGGCGCCTGCTACCTCATTGTAAACTCGGTGCGAGAAGGCGGTTGGACGGAATGGTGCAAGCGTGACGCGGCCAGAACGCAGCAAGAGGGGGGGCGGCGGATACGACTACCTGGGCAATCCCTCCGCCCTCCTCGCGTATTCGATCCCGTTCGGGACGTGGTTTGGCGTGCGCGTTCGGTTGCACTTCTGGCTGCTGGTCACCATTGCCTTCGCCGTGGGCGACATGGCGCGCGGCCATTTCCTGAGCGCCGCCATTGGAACCGCGCTGCTCCTGTTGGCGTTGCTGATTCATGATTTCACGCACAAGGCAATAGCGCAATTGGTGGGAGGCCGGCACGATCAATTCATGCTGTGGCCGGCTGGTGGCTTGGCATTCCCGACCATTCCACTGGGTCCGGGTCCGATGTTTACGGTGTATGTCGGACCGATCGTGGTGCATGGCGTACTTGCGCTGGCATGCACCTGGGCGGGCGGATGGCCGTGGCGATTTTTGCCGCTGAATCCGCTGGCCGGGTTGTCTTCTTCCATTGTGCCGCCGGCGTCACGGGCTTTGGGCGACATTCTGGTGGCCTTTGCGATCGAAAACTGGTTGCTGGTGCTGATCAATCTGCTGCCGTACTACTGGTTTGACGGCGGATGTCTATTGCAGTCGATGTTGTGGCCGCTGTGCGGCGGGTATCGCGCCACCAGCATCACGTGCGTCGTCGGCATGGTACTGGCGGTGCCGATGTTTGCCCTGTCGGTCATGGCCCACGCCTTTCTGGGCATGGTGTTCTGGGCGCTGCTGTTTTCCAGTTCGTATGCGCGGCGGCGGGATCTGCTGGCGTCGGGGCCGAGGAAACTGGCTGATGCCATCGAACAAAGCGCCCGAAACGCCCGCCGATCCCGCCTATCGCGTCCAAGTTGGTTCGGCCCCGGCATGGGCAGAACAGCGGCCAATCGCAGCTTCGCAACCCGCCGGGAGCAGCAGATCGACGAAATTCTCGCCAAGGCCCGTGCCCGGGGAATGCATTCGCTGACATGGTGGGAAAGGCGATGCCTGCGGAAAGCCAACGAGCGAGCGGGTCGGCCTGACGCGTAAGGAAGTGGTGAGTCAATGCATTTGCGCGTATGATCGGCCCACAGCATGCAAGAGACATCAACAGGCGAATACGAACAGGAACGGCGGGCCAAGCTGCTCAAGCTGCGCGAGCTGGGCGTTGACCCGTATGGGCAGCCCACCGGATCGCTTTCGCCGCTGGCGGCCGTGAAGGCGGATTACAAAGAGGAAATGGGACACGACGGCGGGCCGGTGGTGACGGCGGCGGGACGGGTGATGCTCAGCCGGTCGTTTGGGAAGCTGACCTTCATGACCCTGCGCGACGACAGCGGGGATTTGCAGGTGGCCATCGATAAGAAGCGCGTCGGGGAACTCGATTGGAAAGTCGGCGAGCTTGTCGATCTGGGCGACCTGATTGTCGTTACCGGCAAACTGGGAAAGACCAACAAGGGCGAGATCACGATCTGGGTCGAACACCTGGCGATGGCATCAAAGGCTCTGCTGCCGCCGCCGGGCAAGCGCGAGGGATTGGCCGATGTCGAGCTTCGATACCGGCAGCGGTATGTCGATCTGTGGTCGAATCCGGAGGTGATGCGGCTGGCGAAATTGCGCATCCGCATCATCGAGGAGTGCCGGCAGTATCTCCGCCAGAACGGATACGTCGAAGTGGAAACGCCGATGATGCAGAGCATGGCCGGCGGCGCGGCGGCTCGGCCGTTTGTTACACATCATCTGGCCCTGGACATTCCGTTGTATCTTCGCATCGCGCCGGAGTTGTATCTCAAGCGGCTGCTGGTGGGCGGATTTCCGCGCGTCTTTGAGATGAACCGGAATTTCCGCAACGAGGGGATCAGCCCGCGGCACAATCCCGAATTCACCATGCTCGAGGCCTATCAGGCCTTCGGAAGCTGGCAAACGATGGCCGATCTGGTCGAGGGACTGGTCTGCCATGTTGCTCAAACTGTCATTGGATCGCTGAGCATCGAACATAAGGATGAGGCGGGACAGGTAACGCGGCGGATCAATCTGTCACGGCCGTGGCGGCGGGCGCGGATGACCGAACTGGTCGAGGAAAACCTCGGCTGGCGATTCGATAAGCAGCCCATTGCCGAGCAGCAGGAAGTGGTGCGGCGGCGGATTTATACGCGTCTGGCGAGCCGAGCGGGTCACGCGGCACAAACGCCCGAACACGAGGCCGAGCGGCTGGCCCAGCTTTCACCGGCCGAGCAATTGGTCGAGGTTTACGAGAAGCTGATCGAGCCGACGCTGATCGATCCGTGTTTTGTGACGCACGTACCAAGCGTGGCAATTCCGCTGGCCCGAGAGAATCGCGAGGATCCGTTCTTCGCCGATGTGTACGAACTGGCGGTGAACGGCGTGGAGCTCTCACCCGGTTACAGCGAACTGAACGATCCCGACGTGCAGGCCCGGCATTTCGCGCACCAGGTGGGCGACGAGGCCGAGAAGCAAAAGACGGACGACGATTTTCTGATGGCGTTGAAATACGGCATGCCACCGGCGGGCGGAATGGGTCTGGGCATCGACCGGCTGGTGATGATGCTGACCGGAGCGGCGAGCATTCGCGATGTGATCCTGTTCCCGTTGATGAAACCGCACACGGAAGCGCCGGCATCCGGGCCGGACGGTGCAAAGAAAACGTAGCGTGGGCATTGCCCACCGCGATTGTCGTGGGTACAGGGCGAGGGGGAAGAGCCCCGCACGGCAATCGCAAAGGACGTCGAGTGTATAAGCTTCTTCTGATTCTCAAATATCTCCGCAAGAGACGGATCGCGTGGTGGGCGCTGTTTGCCGTGGCCCTGTGTACCATGATGGTGCTGGTGGTGATCAGCGTCATGGGCGGATGGCTGGCGATGGCGCGGTCGAATTTCCGCGGATTCAGCGGCGATCTGCTTGTCCAGGGCGATTCCCTCTACGGGTTTCCCTATTACCAGGACATGATCAAACGCGTGTCGGGCGAGTCGAACGTGAAGGCGGCAGCGCCGCTGATCCGCACCTTCGGCCTGATCAACATCAACAACAGAAAACCTGACAAGTTGCAGGTGTTCGGCATCCCCATCGAGCAGATTGCGCAGGTGAACGACTTTTCGCAAAGCCTGTATCGACAACACGAAATGCGGCTGGACGCCGCGGCGGCTCTGAACGGGGATAAGGCGGCGATCTTCGAACGTCGGCAATACGAGTTGGGAACCAAGGCCGCGACCGCTGCGGAAAAGTCACCCTTGTCCGCCTCCGAGCGTGAAGATGCGGCCCGCGATGCCGCCGCCACCCAGCCATCGCCGTCCTTCGATCTTATCCATGGCTCGGTGTCCACCGCGCACGTGCAACTGCCCGCGTCGGCGACTCTCCTGAGCGACTTCATGCGCGGCCCGATCAATCGCATGACCTACGATCCCGCCACGGCCACGCTCACCTACACCGGCCGGATGGAAGCCACAACGCGCGATAATCTGGTTCGGCTTTCGCAATCGTCCGGATTCCGTGCGTGGCTTGACGACCAGGTGACCGCAGGCCTGATGAAAGCTGATGACCGGGCTGCGCTGCTCAAGCTGTCGGACAATCCTGCCTGGCCGGGCGCGGTCTGCTCGCTGTACGCAACGGCCGTCGAAAACGGCGTCAATTACGCCGCGATCATGCCGCGAAATCCCAAGGCGGCCAGTTGGCCGGGCCTTATCGGCGGCAGCGGCGTGCTGAACATTCACCGGGACAAGGACGGCTTCACGGTCAACCGCGACTCATTTCTCTATACGCTGCCGGTCAAGTTAACGGTGCTGAGCATTCCTCCCGGCAGTTTTGACGTCAGCGAGAATGACTTCAGCAGCGACTATTTCTGGATTGTTGACGACAGCCACACCAAGGTCTGGCAGGTCGATTCCGATACCGTCTATGTGCCGTTCGATGTCCTCCAGCAGGACATGGGCATGGACGCGAGATCCGCCACAAACCAGGCCGGCGAGCCCATCACTCTTCCTGCGCGATGCACTGAAATCGATGTCAAGCTTGCTCCGGGCGCCGATCTGAATGCCATGAGAGACACGGTGCAGCGGGATATCGATCAGGTGTGGTCGACGGTGGGACCGGCAAATCCCTGGCCGCAGTTCATCGGCGAGCCGTCCGTGCAAACCTGGGAAGAAAGCCAGAAGACCTGGCTGGACGCCATCGAAAACGAAAAGAGCCTTGTGACTTTTCTCTTCGGCATCGTCAGCATCGTCGCGATCTTCCTGATCTTCTGCATCTTCTACATGATCGTCATGGAGAAGACCCGCGACATCGGCATCATCAAGAGCGTCGGCGCCACCAGCCAGGGCATCGCGGCGATTTTCCTGGGCTACGGCCTGATCATCGGCGTTATCGGCGCCGGCGTCGGCCTGCTGGGGGCGTATTGCCTCGTCCACAACATCAACGAGATTCACGGCTGGATGTCGCGCGTGCTGGGCATCACGATCTGGAATCCGGAGGTCTACGCCTTCGATACCATTCCCAATACCATGAACGTCCGCGAGACGGTCATCATCGTGCTGGTGGCCGTCGTCTCCTCAGTGCTGGGTGCGCTGCTCCCGGCCATCCGGGCGGCGCGCATGAATCCCATCGAGGCCATCCGGTGGGAATGAACATGACCCAACCACAACCACAAGCCGCGCCCAAGCCCGCCGGAGTGATTCTCAAGGCGTTCAATCTCGGCAAGTCGTTCCGCATGGGCGATGCGGTGGTACACGTCCTGCGAAAAGTCGAACTCACGGTGACCAGCGGTGAATTCATCGCCATTGAAGGCCGCAGCGGTTCGGGCAAGAGCACATTACTGCACCTCCTGGGAGCGCTGGACACCGCCGATACCGGCGATGTCGAATTCGACGGGGAAAGAATTTCATCCCTGGGCGCCACCGCCCGCAGTCGGCTTCGCAATACGCAATTCGGGTTTGTCTTTCAGTTCTATCACCTGTTGCCCGAACTGAATGTGCTGGAGAACACGCTGCTGGGGCCGATGATCGAATTGTCCTGGAGCGGATTCCATCAGAAAAAGGTTGCATTGCGCGATCGGGCACGACAATTGCTAACCGATCTGGGCCTGGCTGACCGCCTGAAACACCGGCCGGCTCACCTCAGCGGCGGCGAGCGCCAACGCGTCGCCATCGCCCGAGCCCTGATGAATCACCCGCGAATCCTCTTTGCCGACGAGCCCACCGGCAATCTCGACACCGAAACCGGCCAGCAGATCATGGACCTGCTGGAACGCCTGCATCGCCAATCGGGCCAGACCGTCATCATGGTCACTCACGATCGCACTCTCGCCAGAAAAGCCGATCGTGTGTTACTATTGAAGGACGGACGCCTCGCTCAGGCCGATTCCTGACCCCGATGCCGTTCCGCGATTTGAGATTTGGAAAGGCGAGTTGATCATGTCAGTGAAGGTCTGGATTGACGGCCGGCTTGTCGAAAAGGAACAGGCCAAAATCAGCGTGTACGATCATGGTCTGATGTACGGCGACGGCGTGTTCGAGGGCATCCGCGTTTACAACGGCAAGGTCTTCGAGTGGGATGCGCATGTCCGCCGCCTGTTCGATTCGGCCAAGTCGATTCGCCTGGCGATCCCGCAATCGCAATCGCAACTCAAGACCATCGTCGAGGAGACGATCCGCGCCAACGGCTTCACCGATTGCTACATCCGCCTGATCGTCACCCGCGGCGTCGGCGCCTTGGGCATCAATCCGGCCAGGTGCTCCAATCCCAGCACGGTCGTCATTGCCGACTCGATCGATATGTACGGCAAGGACACCTACGAAAGCGGAATGGCCGTCATCACCGCCAGCATTATCCGCAACCATCCCAATGCCCTGTCCCCGCGGATCAAGAGCCTGAACTATCTCAACAACATTCTGGCCAAGCTCGAAGCCAACGACGCCGGCGTGGCCGAGGCCATCATGCTTAATGGCGCCGGCTATGTCGCCGAATGCACGGCCGACAACATCTTCATCGTGCGCGCTGGCGCGGTGCTGACCCCCGCAACGACCGACGGCATCCTCGAAGGGATCACCCGCAGTGTCATCTTTGATTTGTGTACCCGCATGGAAATCCCCATGCGCGAACAAACCCTCCAGCGCCACGACCTGTACATCGCCGACGAGTGTTTCATCAGCGGCACCGGCGCCGAGATCGCCCCGGTGGTGAAGATCGACGGCCGAAACATCGGCACCGGCCAGCCCGGCCCGATCACCAAGCGCATCATGGATGCGTTTCACAGGCACGTGCGGGAGGCGTAGCGGCCGGTGCCAAGGGTCGTACGGAATTTGGTTCGGCGCCGGATTGTGAGTGTCGCGCCGACGGTTATAATCACCCCGCAATTGCGGGCGGCTTCGTCATGTGCCCCCAAGGGAAGGAGCAACCGGCTTGTCACAGAACAAAATATCGCCTCCAGCGATAGCTGGCTCAGCGCCGGCGGATGTGAAATGCGGCTTCTGCACGAAGCCCATTGTGGGCGTGTATTACCGTACGTTGAACCGCTTCGCATGCACATCTTGCGCGGACCAGGTGCGAAGCGTCATTGCCCGCAATGTCTTCACTGCCGATTCCTTTCTTCGCGCCGCCGGAGCCGGCCTGGCTGTCGGTTTGGGTTGCGCTGTGGCCTGGGCTGTGATTGTGCATGTGACGAATGTCGAGATCGGAATCGTCGCGTCGTTTATCGGCTATGCGGTGGGCAAGGCGGTTGTCAAGGCTTCGGGAAAACGGCGGGGAACGGCATTGCAATGGCTTGCGGCCGCGTTGTCCGTGGTCGGAATTATCGGCGGCAAGTTGTTGCTTGTGAGCTGGACCATCGTCGATTTCTGTAACCAGAAAAACATCGCGCCGACGCCGGGGAAAGTGACGGCGGCTCTTGTGCGCTTGCTCGCTGATCAACCGTCGGCGGTATTCGGCGGGTTTGATCTCCTCTAGCTGGGACTGGCCGTCTACGCGGCGTTTCGGCTCTGCAAAGCGCCGCGCATCACGATCGCCGGCCCGTACGCCGCCCAGGCGCCAACGGCGCGCGACTTGCAGTTTGAAACCATCGAACCAGCCGATTCTCCCTCGGCCCCCGGGCAGCCGTGACCTTCCCGCTCTATCCAAGTTGCGCCCGCTGCGCCGCCGCCTTGCCGTCGCCGGACGCCCTGGTTTGCAACCGATGCGGCGCTCTGGTTCACGCGGAGGCTCTGGGACAGTTGGCCGCCGAAGCTCGCTGGCAAGCACAATACAATCCTCAGAAAGCCATCACCCTCTGGGAAGAATGCCTTAAGCGCCTTCCGCAGCAATCGCGTCAGTACCAAACGGTGCTGGGGGAGATTGAGCAGCTACGCTCCGTCGGACCGACGACCGCGGTGATCGAAGAACCGGGCTCGCTGCCGGCGGTTCGACAGGAAAGTATGCCGGCGGCGGTGCTCAAGACCGGTCTGTCGATGCTCATCAGCATCCTTGTGTACCAATTCAGTTTTGGATGGATGGGCTCGCTGGGATTCGTGCTGCTCATCCTCGTTCACGAGTTGGGTCACGTGGTGGCGAACATCCATTACGGATTGCGCGCCAGCCCGCCAATCTTCATTCCCTATGTCGGCGCGGTCATCAATCTCCGCCAGAACCCGCCCAACGCACGCGTGGAAGCGATTATCGGCATCGCCGGTCCCGTTGCCGGAGCCATCGCGTCCCTGCTTGTTTTCGCGATCTACCTGACCACCGGCAGCCAGTTGGCGCTGGTGTTGTCGTGGTTCGGATTCACCATGAACCTGTTCAACCTGCTGCCCGTTCCACCTCTGGACGGCGGGCGCGTCGCCGCCGCCGTCAGCCCCTGGCTTTGGGTCGCCGGCCTATGCGGGGCAGCATGGATGCTGGTCAACGACTTCCGCTCCGGAGCGGGGCCGGGGATTCTCCTGCTGATCCTCATCGTTGCCCTGCCGCGCGTGATTAAGACGCTGAAACGCTCCGGCCGATCCGGGCCATACTACGCCATTGGAAAGACCGCCCCCGCCCTGATCGGCCTGACCTATCTGGCCCTGCTGGGGTTGCTCATCGGCTTCCGCCAATACACCGGCGCCCATCTGCCGCACGGCGGTCTTTTTTGAGTTCGGCTTGACGGCTGATTGTGCGGTGGGCCACCGCGCCTCGCTGTTGATTGCGCATTGATGACTGCGCCTGCTCCGCTCATGCCACGGCCGCCGCGCGTTTACGGCCGGCTTTTCGACTCAGGATCACTTGGAATGCCCCGAAGGCGAGGCACCGAACCGACCCGCCCAGCAGGAACCAACTCCCCGTCGCTGCGAATCCCAGCAGGTACAATACGGCGAAGCTGAAAAAATCGACACTGGAGACGCGCAGGATGAACCAGCGGGAATACGTGATCTGGCCGCCGGCCGCGTCCGGCCGCGATAGCAGCGAGAATCTCACGATGTTCGACACGTGCCTCACGTGAATCGGCGCCTCGATCAGCACCAGAAAGCCGACCAGGAACAGGTACACCGGATCGTCGATTTCCAGGAACCGCGCGAATCTCGCGATCGATCCGATCCAGCCCACCATGAACAGCAGTATGACGATGAAGCGAACGCTGAGAATCCGGCCGGCGTCGATATCCGCCTGGAATACTGGCACAGTCTCGTAGCTTCCCTCAAAGACGATGCGATCCCGCACTCTGCGATAAAGCCGGGCGCCCCACAACGTCAACGCATAATCGCTGATCGCCGCCACGGCCACCATCGCCGCACCCGACCACCACCGGCTCAGAAGCAGGCTATCAAGCGGCATGGCGACCATTCTATCACAACGATTTCCGCGGCGGATCCGCTCCCGGCACCGGCATCCCGCATTCCGGGCAGCGTTCCTTGCTGGCATGAAGGGCGGCTGTGCTCATGTGGTCGTATAGCCTCCCGGCCAGCGATTGTTGCCCACTACCATCGCGTTGACGGGCCAATGTGCGTGGCATTTCGCTGTCGCCGGTGACAGCTCGAGCGTAGAACCGGACAATCAATCGCGGCGAAAGGTTCAATGTTTTTTGGCACGGCTCTTGCCATTCTTGAGCCGGGCCGATAAAAAACTTCGCTTTGCGTGTGGCTCTGGACGGGCCAGACCGGGATGTCGTGAAATTCTATTTGATCGACAAAATCGAATCGGTGTCTGCGGAGCGACTCGTGGGCATAAAAGTCGTGAGCCTGGCCGAGGAATATCTTGCCGATCATTTTCCGACTTTTCCGGTACTGCCGGGCGTGATGATGCTGGAGGCGTTGACGCAGGCGGCGGCCTGGTGTTTGCACGCGCGGAGTGGCTTTGCCAAGTCGATGGCCGTGCTCAAGGAGGCCAGGAACGTGAAATACGGCAAGTTCGTGGCTCCGGGCGATACGCTGAAGCTGGAAGTCGAACTGGTTCGCTTGACGGAGGGGCGCTGGCCGGGAGAATGTGGCGGCGTTTTCAAAGGTGTAGGCAGCGTAGCCGGCAGCAGCGCCTTGACCGCGAGGCTCCAAATCGCGTATTTCAATCTGTCGGATACGCAGAGCGATCTGGCCGACGTCGATCGGCGGCTCATCGAGTACCACCGTGGCCGATGGGAAATATTAACGCAGGGGCGCGTGGCTGGTCTGACGGGTGTTCAGGCGTGAGGACGACTTATGTCAATGTCTCGTGATGATATCTATAAGAAGGTCAAAGGCGTCCTGGTCGAGGCTCTGAGCGTCGACGAAGAGGAAATCACGCCCGGTTCGGCCTTGTCCAAAGACCTGGGGGCCGAGTCGATCGACTACCTCGACATCAACTTCCGCCTTGAAAAGGCCTTCACCGTCGATCCCGCCAAGCCGTTCCGCATCCCGCGCGGCGAGCTCTTTCCCGAGAATCTCCCGCAGATGATGAACGACGAATCGCTGGTGAAGGACGGCAAAGTCACGCCGGCCGGTGTCGTGGAGCTCAAAAAGCGACTCCCATTTGCGGATTTTGCGGTGGTCGAGAAAGACCCCACCATCGAGAATGCGATGGCCCTGATCACGGTCGACGCCGTCGTCAATTACGTGCAGTCCAAGATCGCCTCCACCTGATCGACCCGGCAGACCGCGCAGCAGCGAAGGATCGCCTTATCCCATGCGTTGGATCTGGATCGACAAGTTCGTGGAATTCACGCCGCAGCACACCGCCCAGGCCGTGAAGAACGTCACCGCCGCCGAGGAACATCTATACGACCTCTATCCCGATTTCCCCATTGTGCCCAACAGCCTGATCGTCGAAGGCATGGCTCAGACCGCCGGCATCCTCGTCGGCGAGGCTCGCGGTTTTCTCGAAAAAGTCGTGCTGGCGAAAATCGGCAAGGCGGTGTTCCATCGGCTGGTCCGACCGGGCGATACGATGATCTTCTCGGCGACCATCCGCCAGCTTTCGGAAACCGGTGCGGCGGTCGATGGCACGGTGGCCGTCGGGGCCGAGCCGGTGGCGGACATCGAACTGATGTTCAGCCACATCGACAAGAACCTGGCGGGCATCCAGTTTCCCGAGCACAATTTTATTTTCACCGAACAAATGACCTCCATGCTGCGAAACGTTCAAAGCGGCAAGGCCTTTACCATCTAGTCCCATGCGTCGAGTCGTTATCACGGGCGTGGGAGTCGTATCACCGATCGGTATCGGCCGGGAGAAATTCTGGACCAACCTGATCGCCGGGCACAGCGGCATCGGGCGGGTCGCCGCGTTCGATCCGGGCGGACTGGCCTGCCAGATCGCCGGACAGGTGCCGCCGTTCAAGATTGTCGATTTCGTCCCCAAGAGCTATCGCAAATCCACAAAGGTCATGGCTCGCGACACGGAACTGGCGGTCATCGCGGCCGACGATGCCTTCCGCGACGCGAAACTGAATTCCAAGGCGTATGTCGAAACGGCCGATTTTGATGGCACGCGATTCGGATGCAACATCGGTGCGGGGCTGATCGGGGCGGAGCTTAACGAGCTTACGGCGGCGATGTACAACGCTCGCGATGGGGAGACGCTCGATCTGAATCGCTGGGGCAGAGATGGCATGAGCTATCTCACGCCGCTGTGGCTTCTGAAATATCTCCCCAACATGCTGGCTTGCCACGTGACGATCATTCACCAGCTCAAAGGCCCGAGCAACACCGTGACCTGTGCCGATGCCTCCAGCCACCTGGCGATCGGCGAGGCCTTCCGGACCATCCAGCGCGGCAAGGCCGATCTGGCGATTTGCGGCGGAGCGGAGAGCAAAATCCAGCCGCTGGGTTACTTCCGGCAGATTTTGCTCAAACGGCTGACGACAACGCATAACGACTCGCCGCTCGCCGCGTGCCGGCCGTTCGATGCTGATGCCGACGGCACGGTCATGGGCGAAGGCGGCGGGCTGTTCATCCTTGAGGAACTGGGCCGGGCTTTGGCACGAAAAGCCGCCATTTATGCGGAGTTGGTCGGCTTTGGCGCGACGCAGGATACCTATCGTATCACCGAACCCGATCCGACCGGACACAGCTATTCGCGGGCGATCACCAACGCCCTTGCCGATGCCAAACTGTCTTCGGCCGATGTGGATCTGATCGTCCCGCACGGCCTGGGAATTCCCGCGCACGACCGGGCGGAGTTGACCGGGTTTCAAAAGGCGTTCGGCGAGCGGCTGTCGCAAGTGCCGATGGCGCCGATCAAAGCGCAGACCGGCTGCCTGGCCGCCGGTTGCGGAATTGATGCCGCCGCGGCCGTGTTGGCGCTCAAGCAAAACACGATCCCGCCCGCCGTCAACACCAAATGCACTCACGCCGGGTTTGCGGTAAACGTGGCCCCGGAATCCAGACCGGCCAAGATCGATGTCGCACTGAGCAGCGTCTACAGTCTTGGCGGTCAAAACGCGGCGCTGGTGTTCAGGCGAATGGAGGGCTGAGCCATGTTTCAGGCAATCTTCAACATTTGGTATCAGGTTCCTGTGTTCGTGCGTCTGGTCATATCACTTTTGTTGATCGGCGTAACGGTATTCGTGTTTTTTGCGGCCAACACGCTCTGGCCTGCACCGGGCATCATCGGTGTGGTCCTTCTGATGTTCTGCGGCAGCGGTGGCAACAGCAAGGGGTATAATTTCTGAAGCGGAACTCGCGATTGACCAAGACGGAATTGAAGCCATGAACCGAGTCGTCATCACAGGAATGGGCTGGGTCACGCCGATGGGTCACGATATCGAGACCGTCTGGCGGCGGCTGTTGGCCGGCGAATCGGGGATCGCGCAGACCACGCTTTTCAATTCATCCACTTTCCCGACCACCATCAGCGCCGAGGTGAAGAACTATCGCGTTGAAGATCAGATCGGACCCATCGGCATCCACAGTGGCGCAGGCCGTAATACGCGATTCGCGCTGGGGGCATGTTCCCAGGCATGGAAAGCGGCCGCATTAGACACGTCGTCGCTGGATCTCGATCGCGTCGGCATCTACCTGGGCAGCGGCGAAGGGTCTCTGGATTTTGACGCGTACACCGTTGCGGCCCTTTCCGCATGGAATGTCGAGGCACAGTTCCTCAACACCGTCCGCTGGGCCGAGGTCGCGCTGCAGCGCATGAACGTCGCGCGCGAACTCGAGCAGGAACCCAACATGCCGCTGTCGCATCTGGCCCTGCTGACCGGGGCGCGCGGACCGGCCATGAATTGCCTCACCGCCTGCGCCGCTTCAACCCAGGCCGTTGGAGAGGCCACCGAAATCCTGCGCCGCGGTGATGCGGATGTGATGATCGGCGGCGGGACGCATTCGATGATTCACCCGTTCGGCGTGACCGGCTTCAATCGTCTCACCGCACTCTCGACGCTCAACGCCGATCCACCCAAGGCCAGCCGCCCGTTCGACGCCCAGCGCGGTGGTTTCGTCCTTGGCGAAGGGGCCGGCATCGTCATTCTGGAAACGCTCGATCACGCGAAAAAACGCGGGGCGACGGTTCTGGCGGAGGTCGCCGGTTACGGCTCAACGGCCGATGCCTATCGCATAACCGATCAGGATCCGCAGGGCCTGGGCGCCGTCAACGCCATGCAGGCGGCGATCGCCGACGCCAGGATCACGCCCGCCCAGATCAACTACATCAACGCCCACGGCACCGGCACGCGCGAAAATGACGGCAACGAAACCAGCGCCATAAAGACCGTTTTCGGCCCGCACGCCAAGGGGTGCCCGATCAGTTCCATCAAGAGCATGATGGGCCATCTCATCGCCGCGGCCGGTGCGGTCGAACTCATCTGCTGCGTTCTGGCCATCCGCGACAATGTTGTTCCCCCGACGATGAATCTTGAATACGCCGACCCCGAATGCGATCTGGATTACGTCCCCAACAAGGCCCGCAAGACGCGCGTGGATATCGCCCTGTCCAACAGCTTCGGTTTCGGCGGCCAAAACGACTCGATCGTCGTCAAACGCTTTGCCGAATAGGTTTGGCAAGGTTGAGAAAAAATGGTTGATCGGAACCGTTTTTTGCGCGCTTGATCAACCGAAGGAATACGAATCGATCACCTGGCCCGCGGAGAAGATCCCGTTCTTGCCGGTCTACTGCTCGACTGTTCTACTGCTCTGGCGTACTCGCGCCTTACCAGTGTCCGAACATACTGAAGAAATTCCGAGCCCCGAAAAATCGCTTGAACCCGCCGAAGCGGTGATGCTGGTAACTGTCGTGAATATTGGCCGTCGGCACGCCGGTGATGTTCGTATCGCCGGCACTGCCCGCATAGACCGTATCGTTGCCGGTTCCGGCCAGCGTATCGCTGGAATCGACGGTGATCAGGTCGGCGCCATTGGTGGTGATGTTGTCGGCCCCGCCGCCGGTGACGATCGTGTCGTTCCCGGTGCCGCTTGTGACGGTGCTGTTGCCGCCGCCCAGTTCGATCGAGCTGTTGCCGTTGCCGGTGACGATTGTGTCGTTGCCGCTGCCGATGTTGATGACATCGTTGCCATCGCCGGCCGTCACGATATCGTTCCCATTGCCGACCGTGATATTGGCCTTCTGATCGGCGACGGTGACGGCGTCAGTGCCGTTGCCGGCGGTGATATTGGCCTGCCCGGTGCCCAGATCGACGATCACGTCGTTGCCGCCGCCGTCGGTGATGGAGACCCTGGTGGTGACCGTTGCGCCAATGGCGATCGAGTCATCGCCGCCCTTGCCGTTGATCTGGATCGAATTCACGCTTGACGCCAGGTCGGTGCTGACAACCGTCGAACCCTGCAACACCTGAATGTTGGTGCCGGAGGAATCCAACTGGATGGTGATGTCGTCGGCACCCTTGCTGCCGGTGATGTTGAGCGTGCCGTTGGACGCCAGCGTCGCCGTGATCGGATAGCCGGAGAGGATGTTGGCCGACAAGACGCCGGTGATGTGCGTGTCGCCGGAGCCGGCCCAGACTGTGTCGTTGGCGGCGCCAGCCACGGTGTCGTTGGCATTGACCTGCAGGAGGTCGTTGCCGTGGGTGGTGATTGAATCGGCGCCGGAGATGGCGTTGATCGAGTCGTTTCCCGCACCAGTGGTGACGACGTTGCTTCCCGCGCCCAGGACGACGGTGTTATTGCCGGTGCCCAGGACTATCGAGTCATTGCCGCTCCCGCCGGTGACGGTGTTGTTGCCGTTGCCGGCGGTGACCGAATCAGTTCCGCCGCCGACGGAGATGGTGTTGTTCCCATTGCCGACCAGGACGACATCATTGCCGCCGCCGGTGTTGATGACGTTGTTGCCGTTGCCGAGCGTGACATTGTCATCGCCCGAGCCGGCCCAGACGGTTGTGTTGCCGGTGGAGGCGCTGAGGATCGCGTCGTTGCCGTCGCCTTCGAAGATCATCGCATTGGCGTTGACGCCGGTGTCGATGGTGATCGTGTCATTGCCGCCCATGCCGAAAATCTGGATCTGTTTGACCGAACTGAGCAGTTCGGTATCGACGACGCTCGCGCCGCTGACGAGCTGGACGTTGGTGGTGGAACTGTCAAGCTGAAGGGTCAGGGCATCATCGCCACTGGTGCCGAAGATGCGATATGTGCCGCTCCCGCCCAGATGCGCTGATACCGAAAGAAGTTGGCGAGCTTCCAAAGCCTCAAGACGAATCACATTATCGGGCATCGCTGTTTCCTCGGGTGGTGGGACCAATTCTGTCACGCCTTGTGATCAGGCCACAAAGCCGGCCGTTGCCGACGACCTCCGCATGCTGAACCAGACGAGGTCGATTCTTCAAACGTTACATCGGATAGTCAACTGAATTTTTCCCCAAGATCGCGAAAATGACCAAAACGTAATGTTCGCACGGCGGCCGTAATTATTCGACCCGCCGGTAATTCTGAAAAGCTCTGGTCGCATCGGCGGATTTATCTTGCACGATACGAGATGCCCCATATAGGATACCGAGCATAACGCCTTGAAGGGAGACAGAATGAAAAGCACAAAGGTTCTTCGTAGCGCAGTTTGCTTCGCAATTATCTGGCTTGCGGGGTCGTTGCTGGCGCGATCGGAATCGCCTGCTACCAGAGAAGGCGGCTGGGTCGACTGGGCGGGCATGATTGTGAACGGCGACAAAGCCGCCCAGGATGCAGCCGTCAACCGCGCGATCGACGAGCGACATGCGATGACCGAAGGTATTCTCAACGTACTCAGCAGGCCGGTAACGGCCTCAAGCCGACCACAGATTGCAGCGGCCATTAAGATCGCGGGAATCATTCGGGCCACTGAAGCAATCGGGCCGCTACTGGACCAGATCGACTTTGTTGAGGTTTGGCCGAGGCCGACAACACGTCCATATATCTGGGAGCCGAGCCTGGAACTTGTGCCAGTGACGTTAGTGCAAATTGGCGGCCCAGTAATAGACCCGGCAATTGATCGCCTTTCCAAAGCCCAGACCCAGGCCACTCAAAGCCTGTATGCCGCCGTTATTAAGGGGGTGCTCGGCAAGGAGTGTGCAAGGTATCGGGTCCAATTAGCCTTGGACCAGGCGAGGGCGGCGCATGCGGATACAGCGCCTTTTGAGTACGCGCTGACATGGATCAACAGTGACAACCCATAGGCGGACAAAATCGATCCTGGGACACGAGGGGACATGGAGAAATCCAATGAAGGCGGATGAAGACCGCAGGCGAGCCGTTGTGGTACGGCGCTGAGAGTAGCTTAAGGGGATGCGATCAACGAGGACCACGCGCCCGCTGAAAAGTTGTCCGCCGGCCCTTTCCCGGCCGGTGAAATCTGGTATTTTAGCGCCATGCTTCCCGCGCTGGCTGATATGGCCGTCAATCCCGCCAATACACCCACCGGTTGGGCGCCGATCGTGCTGCTGGTCTGTATGGCCGTGGTTTTTGCCGTGTCCACGGTCGTGTTATCGGTATGGATCGGTCCCAAACGCACCGGCCCCGGCAAGGAATCGGTTTACGAAAGCGGGATGGTTCCCGTCGGCGATGCCCGCCGTCGCTTCAATGTCCGTTTCTATATCGTCGCCATGATCTTCCTTGTCCTGGACGTGGATATCATCTTCTTTTACCCCTGGGCAACGATCTATTCCCCGGCGATCCAGGCCGGCGGCGGCCAGGGCGGGCTTTTGCTTGGCGAAATGGCCATTTTCGTCGGTTTGCTGCTGCTGGCCTATTTCTACGCCTGGGGCAAGGGCGTTTTCCGATGGGATTGATCGGCTTGCAACCGATTGCCCCCGCCGCGGTACTACTCATGGCGAGCGCTCGCTGCCTCGACCGAATCGACCGTGACAACCGCCGCTGTTGACACAAACCCGGCCGCTCCGCCCGCCGACACACAACGTCGGCCGGAATCGTTTGCCCATCGCCTGGGCCTGTTCTGGCGGCGCCTTTCGGCGGCGACATGGTGGCATTGCCATCCGGTTCTGATCCTGACGTTCATCGGCGCGATCCTGCGGCTGTGGCAGCTCGATCAGCCCGCCCTCTGGTACGACGAGGCCGCCACCTACGCACGCAGTTCCGGCGCCTATACCCAGATGCTCGGCACGCTCGAAGACGCCGGGTTCTCGCCGCTGCATTACGAAACCTACTGGGCCTTGAACCACTATTTCTGGATGACTCCGTTCATGATGCGGATCATCCCCGCCCTGTGCGGCATCGCCATGATCCCCGCGATGTATCTGCTGGCCCGCCAT
>Ga0181520_10002287_pt1 | contig 36018 bp, 35 predicted proteins | sample PEATcosm2014_Bin_29_FD_132451 | JGI IMG/M metagenome (GOLD analysis project Ga0181520, IMG submission 132451) | Peatland microbial communities from MTU Mesocosm Facility, Houghton, MI, USA - PEATcosm2014_Bin02_30_metaG | ecosystem: Environmental > Terrestrial > Soil > Wetlands > Peat | place...
GTCACTGTTACGCCGAAACTGCACGTGACCGTGATCTCAACTCCATTGCATTCGAAGGGCCGTGCCGCGAGCGCGTCAACCAGTTGATGCGAGCGCGTCGGATTCCTGGTCGCATCGTAGCCGGGCAACACGAGAAGGAATTCTTCGCCGCCGTACCGGCCTACAGCATCGTAACCACGCATTAATCCCACCAGGCGGTGGGCTGACTCGCGCAGCACATAATCTCCGCAAAGATGCCCGTAAGTGTCGTTGATTACCTTGAAGTGATCGAGGTCGCCGACAACCACCGTGAGCACGGTGCGCTGGCGCGTGGCCCGCTCCAATTCGCGGGAGAGCTGATCGAGGATCGCACTGCGACTCCATAGTCCGGTGAGGGAATCGTGCGCCGCCTGGAACTGCAGCGCTTCACGCGCTCTCAAAAGCCCCTGTTTCTCGATCTCCAACTGTGCGGTCCTCTCCACCACCAGGCGCTCCAATTCGTTACGCCGGTGTCTCAGAGTGCGCGTCTGCATCTCCATGAAGAACCAGGCGAGAAGAATCCCCGCGAACACAAAACTAGAGATTGCGATTCGACTTCTGTACCACGCCGGCACCACTGTCAGGCTCAGCGGCTGAGCGTCGCCGCTCCATTCCATGCCGTCGCGACTGGCCTCGACCAGGAAGCGATAACGGCCGGGCGGAAGATTGGTGTAGTCGGCGAATCGGCGCGTGGACGAGGCGCTCCAGTGATCGTCGAAGCCATCCAGCATGTAGCGGAAGTGAATCTTTCTCGGAGCAACGAAGCTGGGCGCGGTGAACCTGATCTCAAGCCGGCTCGCCCCCGGACCGACGAGGATTTCCCGGGCCGGATCGGCCGGGTTGCCGTTGATGCTGAGCTCTGCAATTTGTGCGCGGAGTACCTGGTCGTCGCCCAACGCGCGAGCGGGATCGACGACAGACAGTCCCTTCATGGTCGAGAACCAAAGACGGCCGTCTGGCGCGCTTGACGCAGTCCCGGTCCCACCCTGCATCGTTTCGCGCGAACGCAGGCCGTCAGCGGTGTCATACACCACGCCATGAATCGCGCCAACGCGCCCGTTGGCATAGTCGTTCAGTTCTTTTTTTGCTACACGGTAAACGCCTTTGTCCGATCCCAACCACAGATCGCCGAGCTTGTCCTCGAGAATGTTTCCCACTGTAGAGTCGAAGAGCCCCTGGTCCGGCGTATAAGATGTGATCTTTCCGTCCTGCACCCGGTTCAATCCTCCCGAAGACGAGCCGATCCACAAAACTCCTTCGCCGTCGATATGGAGCGCGAGTATGTGATCGCTGAGCAGCCCTTTTGCCTTGGTCAGGCTGGTTTCGATCCCGTCCTTGATCCGGATCACACCCTCGCCGTCGGTGCCGAGCCACAGTGTTCCATCAGCAGACTCGGCCAGGGCCGGAATCTCGCCGGTGGCTCGGATCACTTCGAATTGGCCATCCTTGAACCGCGCGACGCCGGAGCCGTACGTGCCGACTATCAGGGCGCCGTCGCGGTCTTCGAGCAGTGAATTGATTGCGTTCTTGCTCGATTGCTGGTAATGGAAGGTCGTGAATCGGCCGTCAAGAAATCGCGTCAACACGCCGTGGCGCTGCCCGATCCAAATCGCTCCATCTCGCGTTTCGAGCATCGAGTGAATGGTTTCGTTCGACTGCCGTTCCGAGTTTGTATAGGAGCGGACAGAGCCATTCGGCAAAATCCGGTCCAGGCCGCCCGTGCTCGAGGCCATCCAGATGCTTCCATCCCGCGTTTGCAGCCCGCACCAGTCGGTGTTTGACGAAAGGCCTTTCGGTTTCCCGTATGTCGTAAACGTTCCGTCGCGCAACTCCACCAGGCCGCCATCAAACAGCCCGACCCATAGGTTATGCTCGCTATCCTCAAAGAACGACTCGACAGTGTCACCGGGTAATCCGCTTAGCGTGCCATAGGGGCTCAAAGCGCCGTTGCGAAGGCGCGCCAAACCGCGACTCTCGAATCCGATCCAGAGATTGCCGTCATGATCGAAGAGCAGCGCATTGATGTCGTCCCCTTGAATCGCGTCGCCGGATTTTGATTCGTTCTCCAGATGCCCCCCTGCAAGCCGGGCCAGTTGTCCGTGGGCCCCAGCCATCCACACAGCGCCGTCGGGAGCGATGGCCAGCGCCGAAATCGAATTGCCGGCCAGGCCGCCGAGCGCGGAGTAGGCCTCAAAGTGTTTGCCGTTGAAGCTGGCCAGTCCTGCATCGGTGGCGATCCACAAGACTCCGGCGGAGTCGGATTTCAGGTCGGTAACCGCGGTTCCGGGCAATCCGTCGCGGCTGCTGTAGACCGCGATCCTGCCGTCTTTCAGTCGATCAAGGCCGTGCTTTGTGCCCACCCAGAGGCTTCCATCGCTGCCTTCAAGAAGCGCGCGGATATCGTTGCTCGAAAGGCCGCCGTGGACCGTGTATGTGGTCCACGCGCCATTCTTCATGTGCACGAGTCCGCTGTCGGTGCCGATCCAGAGGCTTCCATCGCGCGCACCCAATAGGTGAGAAATGTAATCGGCGGGCAGGGCCTTGGTATTGTGCCGGTTAAAGGCTGTGAAGCGCACGCCATCGAATCGCGCCAATCCCGATTCGGTTCCCACCCACAAGTAGCCGTCGGCAGTCTGCGCCACGGAGTAGACCGACGTCTGCGGCAGGCCGGCGTCGGTTGTCCAGACAGTTTGAATGTACTGGGAGATGGCCTTGTGCGGATCGAGCGCAACTGCGTGTGCGGCGCCGGCGATCACCGCGCACGCCACAAACACTTTGACCACGCCCCAAAGCCGGCCGTACCCCTGCGTCTTCATGATCCTGAGAGAGTCTATCGGCAAATGGCATAAGTGCCTATGGAACGAATGGGGTAGTCAGCATTTGAGACGGCATGAATAGGCTCATTTGCTTTGACTTACCTGTTCGACTTTCGATTGATCGACTCCGGCCCCGATTGACAGCGAATTGCCCCGATCGCGATAATTTGCACCTCCCTCCTTTCCAATGTTTCTATGGGCCGGAGATTCCTGTCCCGCGCCTGCGCATTTAACGCCGGAATCACCGGATTAGAAAGCGAGTGCCCCTCACATGAGTCGCCTTTCGAAAGTTCACTTTCTTGCCCTTTTGGTTCTCACGCTTCCCGCTTTCCAAACGCATCTGACGGCCCAAACCACCGATTCGGCAAAAGATGCTCTGAGCAAGACTTTGCTCGGGAAGGATGTTAAGGCGCTGATGGATATGCCCGCATACAAAGACGGGATTGACTTGTACGTCGATCCAAAGTCCGACAAGCGGCTGGATGATCGAGGGGTCGACATGAAGGACCTGGCCAAATTCCTGAAAGACAAGGGAGTGGGTGTCGCGCGCGATCAGTGGGTGACCATCACCGAGGTGAAAGTGGATAGCGATCGCGTAGAGGTTCACCTGGGCGGTGGCGGCGAGGGCAGCGGCGCAAGCAAGAATGCCGAAAAGAAGGGTGCGGGTCTTATGCGCGCCGGCGGCTCACGCATCAATTTCCGCTATGGCAGAGACGTGACGGACGCCGACCTGCAGATCACTGCATTTCTACCACTGCTACAGCGGGTGCTCGACGTCGGAAAGATCGGCGAAAACATGGAACTCCAGGGTCTCGCGCCTGAGTTCCAGGAGGCCATTCGCTCCAAGGACATTATCGAGGGCATGACTTACAAGATGGTGCTGATGAGTGCCGGCGACCCAGATCAGAAAAAGGTGGACGACACCACGGATGACAACCTGAGCGAGACCTGGTACTACCTTCGCGATGACCACCGCTGGGTCGTCAAGTTCCTCAACGGCAAAGTGGTGAAGGTCCACGTCTACTGAAGTTTTGCCCGGCCGTTAATCCCGGCGGAACTTATTGGCCTGCTCAAACTGGTTGCGCAACTCGGGAGAGCGAAGATTCTCGCGCAATTGGGCCAGACGCTGCTCAAGCGCAAGAAGCGTGCGCTCCACGGCCTCGGTGTTGGTGTGCGCGATGTCGCGCCACATCGAGAAGGGGCTCGATCCAAGGCGCGTCATTTCGCGCAGCGCTCGTCCGCCCACGTCTTTCAACTCTGGCGCATCGCCCACTTCCTCTTCAAGCAGCGCGCTCAATGCCGTCGCCGTGAACTGCGGCAGGTGACTTACCCACGCCACCAGCTCGTCGTGCCGCGCGGGATCGAGATCGAGTGTTTTCGAGCCCATGGCGGAGACAAGTTCGCGCCAGTCTCTTACCAGCTGCGCTCCCTGCGGGGAACGCAGCACATTCTGATCGTCGGTAAAGAGCCACACCGCGCCGCGAAAAAGATTCGCATCGCCCAGCGCCGCGCCGCCGCGCTCTTTTCCAGCCATCGGGTGCCCGGGTAAGAACGCTGCGCGCTCCGGCGTGTTGTAGAGGCGCGCCGCCGTCTCTGAAATTACGCGCTTGGTGCTGCCCACATCGGTTACGAGTTGATTAGGACCGAGCACTGGCGCGAGCTTCTCCATCCAATCAAGCGTAGCGAAGATGGGAACCGCGATGACCGTCACCTGGCTTGCCCGCGCAGCGTCCAGGCCGTCGACGGCGAGCGAATCCACCGCGCCCATGCGCAGCGCTTCGTTGCCCTGCTCCGCGCCGCGATTCCATCCGACGATCGAGCCGCGAAATCCCGCGCCCCTGAGCGCCAATCCGACTGACGTGCCCAGCAGGCCGGTGCCGAGGATGGAGATGCGCGAAATCATGCGGGATCTCTTTGCTCCGTAAGCTTACAAGGTTCGGCCAACGGCAGTGGCAATCACCCGCAACTCGCCCACCAGCTTTTCAAACTGGTCGAGATAGAGCGTCTGTGCCGCATCGGAGACAGCTTTGTCGGCGTTGGGGTGGATCTCGATGATCAAGCCATCGGCGCCTGCGGCCACGGCAGCCTTCGCCATCGCGGGCACCATGTCGCGCCGGCCCGTGCCGTGCGAAGGATCGGCCACAATCGGCAAATGCGAGAGCTTTTTGATCACAGGAATTGCAGCAATATCCATGGTGTTGCGCGTCGAAGTCTCATAGGTCCTGATGCCGCGCTCGCAGAGGATCACGTCGTAGTTTCCGCCGGAAAGAATGTACTCGCTCGAAAGCAGCAGCTCCTCGACCGTCGCCGCGATGCCGCGCTTGAGCAGGATTGGCTTGCGCACCTGGCCCAGCTCGCGCAGCAAATTGAAGTTCTGCATGTTGCGCGCGCCCACCTGGAAGCAGTCGACCAGCGGCAGCATGGGCTCGATCTGCGCGATCTCCATCACTTCGCTCACCACCAGCAAGCCATTGGCCTCGGCAGCCTCGCGCATGAGTTCCAATCCTGAAATCCCCAGTCCCTGGAACGAATACGGCGAACTGCGCGGCTTGTAAGCGCCGCCGCGCAAAAATCCTCCGCCCGCGGCCTTGACTGCTGCGGCAATCGCAAAAATCTGGTCGCGATTCTCGATTGCGCACGGCCCGGCGATCACCGCTACCTTGTCAGCGCCGATCTTCGCGCCGTTGCGGAATTCCACCACCGTGCCTTCGGGGCGAAACGCGCGTCCAGCCAATTTGTAGGGCGCGCTGATTCGATGCACGTGCAGCACCCCGGGCAGCATTTCGAATTTCGTCAGGTCCAGGCCCGCGGTCGGGCCCACTCCGGCCAGAATTGTCTGGAATTCTCCCGTCGTCCGATGCACGTTCACGCCGGCCTCTTCCATGGCGTTGATGACGGCATTCACTTGTTCTTCAGTAGCTTTCTCTTGCATGGCGACAATCATTGCTTTTTCCCTGTCTCGGGCGCGCTGCCCGCGGCAAGGCCCTGGCCCTCGGCCTGGGTGGCCCGGGCGTTCCTCTGGCTTGCCAATTCGTTCCTTTGCAACGCTCGCATCACGTCAATAATGCGCTCGTAGATATGCGTCAGCTCAATATCGGGCAGCGGTCCCTTGTTGGCCGCGCGCACGTTGGCGTAGATGATCTTCTCCCTGTCCGGCTCATACACAGGCAGCGAAGTCGCGGCCTTCAGGTTGCCGATGGTCTGCGCCGCGCGCGCCCGCTCGCTCAGCAACTCCACCAGTTGCCGGTCCAGCGCATCGATTCGGATTCGCAATTCTTCGATGGTCACAATTCAGCCTCTAGCTTCCAGCTACTTGCTTCCAGCCCGTTCTTGCCAATGCAAGCCTACGCGGCTTAACCAGCCACTAAAAAGCTAGAGGCTAGAAGCTAGGAGCTGGAAGCTGCTTTCCTCACCGGGCCAGCGCCGCTTGCGGCAGGCGCAGACCCTTTATAAATCGAGATACTGCTTCCGGCGCCGTCTCTGCCGTCGACTGCTCAATGAGCTCGACAATGGCGCTCCCGATCACCGCCGCATCGGCGAACTCAGCCACCCGAGCCACGTGTTCCGCGTTGCTGATGCCGAATCCCACTGCTACAGGCAGCTGCGTGTATCGCCGGATGCGCTTGACCAGCGCGGCTGCGTCTTCAGTCAGGCTCTGCTGCTTGCCGGTAATGCCGACGCGCGAAATAGCGTAAATGAATCCTCTGCTGTTGCTTGCAATCGCCTCAAGCCGCGCGTCGGGACTCGTCGGCGCGGCCAGGAAAACCGGAGCCAGATTCACGCGCGTCAGTTCGGCCAAATACTCGCCTGCTTCTTCGACAATCATGTCGATGGCCAGCACGCCATCTGCACCGGCAGCCTTGGCATCGTCGGCAAACTTGCGCAGGCCATAGCGCAAAATCGGATTGAGATACGTAAAGAGAATCAGCCCTGCGTGAGGCCGCGCAGCGCGAATTTCACGCGCCACTCGAAGCACATCGCTGAGCCGGGTGCCGCGCGCCAGCGCGCGTTCACTGGCTCGCTGGATGATCGGGCCGTCTCCCAGCGGATCGCTGAAGGGAACGCCAAGCTCGATCACATCGGCGCCCGCATCAATCGCCGCCAGGCAGATGTCGCGCGTCGCGTCGAGGCTGGGATCGCCGGCGGTCAGATAAACAACCAGGCCCGGCTTGTGATCGAATCGGATCGGCATGGGAGTGACTTGCGCTCTCTAAAGTTTCAACTCGCGGGCCAAAATCCCCATATCCTTATCGCCGCGTCCAGAGAGATTTACCACCAGTATGTCATTTGGGGCCATCGCGGGAGCGATGCGAATGGCCTCGGCCACGGCGTGCGCGCTTTCGAGTGCCGGCAAAATGCCTTCGGTCCGCGCCAGCTTCACCACCGCATCGAGCGCGGTTGCATCGTCGCACGAAACATATTCCGCGCGGCCCGAGTCGTGCAGCGCAGCGTGTTCCGGCCCAATCGACGCATAATCCAGTCCCGCTGAAACCGAATGGGTGAGCGCGATCTGCCCGTCGTCATCCTGCAGGACATAAGAATAGGTCCCTTGCAGCACGCCGGGCGCGCCACCCTGGAACCTGGCCGCGTGCTCGCCCAGTTCGGGCCCACGCCCGCCTGCTTCAACGCCGATCAGCCGGACCTGGCGATCCGGAATGAATTCATAGAAAGCGCCAATCGCATTCGACCCTCCGCCGACGCAGGCGATGACCGCCGTCGGAAGCCGGCCTTCCTTTTCGAGAATCTGCTGCTTGAGTTCCTTGCTGATGCAGCGATGAAAGTCGCGCACCATGGTTGGATACGGATGCGCGCCCAGCGCCGACCCCAGCAGGTAGTAAGTCGTCCGCACATTCGTGACCCAATCGCGCATGGCTTCGCTGATGGCGTCCTTCAACGTCTTCGAGCCCGACGAGACCCCGCGTACTTCCGTGCCGAGGAGCCGCATGCGTTTCACGTTCAGCTCCTGGCGCTCCATGTCCACATCGCCCATGTAGACCACGCACTCCAGGCCCAGCAGCGCGCAGACTGTTGCCGTTGCCACGCCGTGCTGGCCCGCGCCGGTTTCGGCAATCACGCGCCTTTTCCCCATGCGCTTTGCCAGCAGGCCCTGGCCGAGCGCGTTGTTGATTTTGTGCGCGCCCGTGTGCAGCAGGTCTTCACGCTTCAAGTAGATCTTTGCCCCGCCCAGTTGCTCCGTCAGCCGCTTGGCAAAGTAGAGCGGCGTCGGCCGCCCGGCATAATCTTTCAGCAGAGAAGTGAGCTCCGCCTGAAATGCCGCGTCGGCCTTGGCTTCGTCGTAGGCGCGTTCCAACTCGTCCAGCGCCGCGACCAGTGTTTCCGGCACATACCGCCCGCCGTAAACGCCGAAGCGTCCCGCTCGCGACTCGCTCGGATTGGCCGGAACGATAATCGATGCCATTTACGACTCCATCACGAAAATTCTCCAAGGAAACTCGGGGAACTTCCAGTGTACTAGGAGCCGAGAGAATGATGCCCGAAATGGGGATCGCCGCTATCTGCTGCAGCCGGGCGGTAAATTCCCACTTTCCGTCGCCTGGGCGGCCTTATCAGGAACGCAGAAATCACTGCGGAGGCTGTCCGGTACCAGGTCTCCGTCATAGGGATCTTGCGTGTCGCCCTCCTCGTGGGCTCCCGCGCTTCTCATTGCGGTTGAATCGATCTTATGTTGCAAGGAGTATGAGTAACTCTTACTCAGATACTGCGTTCCAAACACCTGCTTTTGCCCGATTGCCTGTAGATAGCGGTCCAGCGTCGCGGCAGCTAGCCATTTCGATGAACTGTCTCCTCGCAGAATCGCGACGGTGGCGAGAATGTGCGCGAGGAGATAGTCGTCCGGATCGCGCCCGTGCTGAAAGATGAACGCCGCATCGTGAAAGTCCTGCGCCGTCTTCAACAGACCAGCTGCAAGCAGCAATTTGGCCTCGGCGCGTCGCATCGCATCGCGGCTGTTGACGTCGGGCCCGTATTTGGGGGCGAATCCACCGACTGCTCGTTCCGCTTGATCGTCGAGAAAGAGTTGATGGATGTTGGTTGGGACAGAAGAGGACGGCTCCTGTCGGGGAGTGGTTGACTGTCCGGAGGCGGCTTTCGGGACAACGAGTAAACACGCCAAAAACAGCGGAATTCCAACCGAACGTTTCATGGCCACGAGTATACGGCGAGACAACTCCTCGGTGTCCTCGAGTCATTCCGCGTTCGTGGCGTTGGAAAGCATGATCTTCGACGGCGGAGCGGCCCCGCGCAGCCACCGGTTCATCGGCTCGGAAAATCCCCGCGCCACCAGAGCGCCAAGCACCGCGGCAACCGCGACTTCCGCCGCAATCCATGCGAGCGGCGAGCCGCGATGAACCTTTACGTAAAGCTGCGTCAACCACACCACTGCGAACTCATGCGTCAGATAAACCTCATAGCTGTGACGCCCGAACCATCGTACGGGCGCTGTCCATCCGTGTCCCGCGCGCCCGCGCAACACGCTCCCGAGCATCACCAGGCAGGTACCCAATCCAAGCATCGTGTCGTCGGTGCCGCTTCGCCCCAGAAAGTGCATCAAAGGCGACGGCGGCCAGATGACGATCGTCAGCATGATCGCTGCGCCCGCAATTTGGATGGCGAGCAGCAGTTTTCCGCTCATCCACTTCGGCTTTCTGCGTTGCAGCCAGTCCATGAGCAGCGCAGTCAGGCAGCCGAGCGCGATTCCGCTCATTCCGCCAAGGTACGAAGTGCCAAGCCAAATTTCATTCGTGCTCCACACCGTGCGCGCGAAAGGGCCCATCACAACCAATGCCGCGAGTAACGCGACGAAAATCGGCATTCCATGGCGACGTTTCACGAGCAAAACGCAGGCCAGTGGAAAGAACAGATAGAACATCTCTTCGATGGAGAGCGACCACATCACATCCCAGTTCGCGGGCAAATATCCATGCACCGCTTCGTACCAGTTCACATGGAAGGTAAGCGCCGCAAACAGCGCGCGCGGCAAGGACTCGCCCGCACGGTTGATCACGAATCCTTCAGCATGGACAAGGTGCAGCACGCTCAGAACGGCCAAAAGAAGGAAGAGCAGCGGTGCGATCCGCGCGAAACGAATGCGATAGAAGGTCTTCGCTCGCAGTTTGGCCAGCGAGCCGAAGCGCCGCAGAGAAGTGAGCGTGATCAGAAAGCCGGAGATGGCGAAGAAAACGGTAACGCCATTGCCACCCTGCCTGAACAGCACATGGAAAATCTGGGGCGGCAAGAGCGTTCGAATGGAGATTGAGTAGGTATAGAAGAGTCGGATCTGCCCGTGCAGCAGGATGACGGCAATGATTGACAGGCCACGCAGCAGATCGACGCCATCGAACCGCGGCGTGGCTGCGGGCACAGCCGGCGAGTTCGAATGCGTCTCGATTGCCACCCTGCAAACTTATCACTCTTGGTTGTGACGAGCGCACTTGTGCGATCCTTGTGCAGTCGATTCTAGTAGCCGCGTAGCGAATGAGGTTGTTTGATGAAGGCAATCGTATATCGCAAGAATGGCCCGCCTGACGTGCTCACCTGCGAAGAGATCGACAAACCCGTTGCACGCGATCAGGAGGTTCTGATCAAGGTTCGCGCTGCCGCAGTCAATCCGCTCGATTACCACGTGCTGAAGGGCGGCCCGTTCATCTTCCGAGTTTTATTCGGAGGACCCAAGCTGAAGCACCCGGGCGTCGATTGTGCGGGGGTTGTCGAGGGCGTCGGGGCCACCGTCACGCAATACAAAGTGGGCGACGCGGTATTCGGAAACTGCCGCGGCGCATTTGCCGAATATGCGGTCGCGCCCGAGTCAAAGTTAGCCGCCAAGCCTGAAAGTGTCTCCTTTGAAGATGCTGCTGCCTGTCCCGTGGCGGCGCTCACCGCTTTGCAGGGTTTGCGCAACCACGGAAAGATTCAATCCGGCCAGAACGTCCTGATCAACGGCGCGTCGGGAGGCGTGGGCACATTCGCGGTGCAGCTTACAAAAAACTTCGGCGCGCGCGTCACGGCCGTTTGCAGCGTTCGCAATGCAGATCTCGTTCGATCCCTCGGAGCCGATCACGTCATCGACTACGCCACAGAAGACTTTACCCAAGGCACCGAGCGCTACGATCTGATCCTCGACATGGCCGGCAGTCACCCGTTTTCGGTGTGCCAGCGTGTCTTGACGCCGCACGGCATTCACGTCGGCGGGGGAATCCTCGCCGGGCAAAAGCCACTGTTTGCGATGTTCACCGGTCTCATTGTCGCTCTTCTTCGTTCCCGGTTTTCCAGCCAGAAGTTTGTGGTATTCATCGCCAAGGGCAATCGCGAAGATCTCACATTGATCGGTGAGTTGTTGGCGGCGGGAAAACTGAAGTCCGTAATCGATAGACGGTACAAGCTCGATGAAGTTCCAGAAGCCATGCGCTACCAGGGAACATGGCGCGCTCGCGGCAAGCTTGTCATTGATCTTGAAAGCTGACGCGCTAGAGATATCTCCTCACCCGGCCGCAGTATTCCAGATAATCCCGGCCATAATGCTGTTTCAGGAATTGCTCTTCGCGCAGAACCTGACGATGGATCAGCCAGATAGAGCCGAAAAAATAGATGAGAAGAGCCGGATTCGAGAACACCAGAAATTCGCCCAGCAAAACCAGCCAAAAGGCGACGTAGATCGGGTTACGGCTGAAGGCGAATACCCCGCTCGTGACAAGTTTGTCGGGGTGGTCCGTATCGATGCCGACACGGAAACTCCGCCCAAACGATACGAGAGTAAGGGCGGCCAAAACCAAGCCGGCGACGCAAAAGCAAACCCCGGCCCAGGAGATGGACGCGAGATCAAAGTACTGATGCCTGGCGATCGTCGGAAAACCGAACGCGTTGGCGAACACAATGTAGAAGTAGAAGGCCGCGAACGGCGGAATCAGGAAATCCTTCTTGTCGATGTTGCCAAAGTGAATCGCCTTGATTCCCTCACGCCCCATGAGCAGGGACCGGCCCAGTACCATTCCCAGAAGCAATATGAGTGTTAGCGCAGCAAGCTGTCGTTGCATCGGCTTCGTCCGCCAGGAACGCCGTCGGCGTTCACGAGTTTTTCTTCCGGCTGATGTCGCACAGCATGTCGGAATGAATATTCAGTCCGATATTCGTCATGTTGTACACATGCTCGCTCGCCACCAGCCAGACGATTTCGCAGATCGTCCGCTCTGAATAATGCTTCCTCAGGCGCGCAAAGGTCTCGGGCTTCACGTTCTTGTCGCGGGTCAGCTCGGTCACATAGTCCAGCGCGGCGCGCTCTGCATCGTTGAACAGAGGGCTCGTCGCATAATCCTCAAGCGCGTCAAACCTTGCTTCGTTCATTCCCGCCTTGATGACAAACGCTCGTCCGATGTCGATGCAGAACTCACACACATTAATATGTGCTACGCGCTCGCGGACCAGCATTCGCATCTCGGCCGGCAGCTCCAGCTTCTGGTCGAGCTTGCTGATTTTCGCGGTAAACATCCCAAAACCAAGCGGCATCCGCGCGGCAAACACTTTGAGCGGCGTCATCACCTTGCCAAACTGGCGCCTCGACATACCGTAGACCAGTTTCATCATCGGGTTCGACGGATTTTCAATGGGGGGAAGAAACGTTGCCATGGCAGGCCTCCGGAGATAATTCCTTACAAGTATGGATGGTCGCGACAGGAATTCGTCGCACCTGTCTTTCTAAGATTTACGCGGGAGCGGCCTCAATGGTTACATCTTTGCGGCACGCTCGGGCACGGCGTCACGGAGATCGCCTCAGCGGCGAAGGGCCGCCGGCCGCAGCTCTGCATCTGTATCCTTGCCGATCCTGATAACGAGCGGAGGCAGCGCTTCAACGTCCGCCCGCGTCGTTCGGAAATTCACAATGCACGCGCGCAGCGCGAACTTTCCTCGAACAATGGCATTTGAAAGATAAGCCTCGCCGCTGTTCTGCAAACGAGTGAGCACTTCGTTGTTGAGCTGGTCAAGATACTTTTCGACCTCTTGGCCTCTGGGCGGCAGGCCGCGCGGAACGAACCGAAAGGTTGTGATGCTGAGGCCCTGCGTCAATGCTTCGAGCTCAGGGGTTTGCGCAATCTGCTGAAAGAGTTCGCCCGCCAGCCGAGTATCTTCCGAGATTGTCTTCACATAGCCGTCGCGGCCAGCCTGCTGCAGCGCCAACCACACCTTCAGCGCGCGAAAGCCGCGCGAATTCTGCGGCCCAAGATCGTAATAGTTGATGGCCTCGGTTTCAAAGTGGTAATACGGCGGATGGTACGAGAATGCGTCACGCAGTTTTTCCCGGTTGCGCACAAGTGCGCACCCGGCCTCGAGCGGCGCGTAGAGCCACTTGTGAGGATCCATTGCAATCGAATCTGCCTCGCTGAGACCGGCAAACTCTTGAGGAGCGTCGGGAAGAATCGCCGCCATCGCGCCATAGGCGCCGTCCACATGAAACCAGAGATCGAATTCGCGGCATATCGCCGCCAGTTCTCTTAGTGGATCAACAGCACCGGTGCTCACAGTCCCGGCGTTTCCCACCACCAGAATCGGCTTTTCACCGGCTGCAAGGTCGGCTTCAATCTGATGCCGAAGAGCGGAAACATCGATCTCCATCTGATCGTTTGTTGCTATCCAACGAATTGCATCCGTGCCCATTCCCGCAATGTCCGCGGCCTTCTGGATCCAGGTGTGCGCTTCTGTCGAGCAGTAGACCCGCAGCCGAGCGTCGCCCAGTCCAGCGGTGCGCACGTCATGGCCGGCTTTTGCCTGCCTCGCGGCAAGGAATCCGACAATGTTGGCCATGTTGCCGCCGCTCACGAACAACCCGCCACAATCTTCTGGATAGCCCAGAATCTCGGCGATCCAGCGAATCGTCTGCGCTTCAATCTCGCTGGCCATCGGCGACAGCGGCCACGCGCCAACGTTCGGATTCACAGCAGCGGCAAGAAATTCGCCGAGCGCTCCGATGGGTGCCGCGGACGAAGTGATGTATCCCCAGAAGCGCGGATGCCCGTTGAACAAGGAGTGATCGAAGAGCAGGTCCGCAGCGCGATGCAGCAACTCAGCTGGATCCGTCCCGCTGTCAGGTAGGCCGCGGTCGGCGTCGAGAGCCTTGCGAATGTCGAGCGGCGATTCGCCGCGCGTAACCGGACGGTTGGGCAGCGATTCGAGCAGCCCGGCGATGCGGTCAACCAGTTCGTGACCCAACAGTCGGAATTGTTCAGGATCAATCTCCAACGGCGAAACACGCGTGCGTTCTTCACTTTTTCCCTGCATCACGCACCTCCGCGCGATCCAATGGATTCATCGGATTATCGCAGCGCTCGCCGCACGCGCGTTCTGAATGAACGCTCTCACTTTGGCCGCGTCCTTGCGCCCGGGCGCGGCTTCCACGCCACTCACCACGTCCACGCCCCAGGGGCGCAGCGTGGCAATGGCTTCGGCTACGTTTTCCGGATTCAACCCGCCCGCCGCAATCAATTTCGCAATCAGTTTCAAGTCTTCAGCTCGCCCAAAGAGCACGCGCCTCGCCTCGGCCCAGTCATAGGTCTTTCCCGTTCCGCCGACGGCCGTCGCCGTGCGCGAGTCGACCAGAATCGCATCCACATCGGAATTGAAGGTGAGCGTCACGTCGACCGCCGTCGCCGCGTCAAAATGCAAAACTCCCAAGATTTTGAGCTTCGCGCCTAATCGCGCGCGCAAGGTGGCGGGCAGTTCAGGCGGAAAGTCCCAGTGCAGTTGCACTCCGGTCAAACCGGCGCCCTCCACGGTTCTAGCGATCTCGTCGGTCGTCGCATTCACAAACACGCCAATCTTTTCGACTTTTGCGGGCAACTCCGCCACGATCGCCGCCACCTGCTCCGCACTCACCCGTCGCGGACTCGGCGCAAACACGAATCCCACCGCATCGGCTCCAGCCTCAGCCGCAACCATTGCATCCGCCATCGAAGTGTTGGCGCAGATTTTGATCCAGAGGCTCATAAATCAGTTGACCGGTTCGTTTGTGAATCGCTGAAAAACGGGTTGAGAATCCGAGCCCCTGTTCCCGAGAAATGTGCGGTATTGCGCGTGACGATGGTCAGGTCGTGCAGAAGCGCAATGGCTGCAATCTGTTTGTCGATACTGTGCTGTTCGTTCACGCCAATCAGAATTCCCCAGATTCTCGCTGAGTCCAGATCGAACGATAAGACATGATCGGAGAATTCCGCCAGCATCGATCGGAACCACCCTTCCAGAAGCTGCGCCTGCGGGTGATCACCGCGTTGCCGCAAACGCTCGATGCCGCCTTCAATTTCACCCGCCACCTGCACCGGCAAAAAAACCTCCTCCTGGGCGTGGCGAAAGAATTCTTCCACGCCCGGATCGGCCTTTCGCCCCTTCCGTCTTTCGCTCAGCACGTTCGTGTCGACGAGATACATGGGCCGGCCAATCAGTCGCGCTTGAATTCGAAATCCGAATCCTCGCCAACGTTCGGCATCGAAGCCAGAACCTCATAAAACGAGCGCTTGCGTGGTCGAAGCAGGGCGGCTTTCAAAATCTCCCGGTGCTCCGCTTCGGCGCTGCGTCCATTCCGCGCCGCCTGCGCCTTCAACGACTTCACGACCTCTGGTTCCACATTTCTGACAATCAAATTGGTGGCCATCGTTCACCTCCGGGAGAATGATTGCAATGATTACATTCTAGAAGAAAAAGTGCAATCATTGCAATCATCTTCGAGGAGCAATCATGCTAACTTATTACGTTGCAATCAATTCCGCCAGTGCCACGCCGGGATCGGGCTGACGCATCAGGCTTTCGCCGATCAGGAATGCGTCGAAGCCCGCTTCATGCAGGCGAACAATGTCATCATGCGTCGAGATTCCGCTCTCCGTCACGCGTACTACGCTCGCCGGAATCCGCCCCGCGAGCGCTATTGAAGTCTCCGCGCTTACTTCAAAGGTTTTCAAATCGCGATTGTTCACGCCGATCGCATCCGCGCCCGTTTCACCCAGCGCACTGAGCACGCCATCCAACTCTTCCGCGGTGTGAACCTCCACCAGCACGTCGAGCGAGAGCGACCGAGCGGCCTGTGCCAGCCGTTTCAACTCAGAGCCGTCGAGCGCGGCGGCAATCAGCAGAATCGCATCGGCGCGGTGCGCACGCGCTTCGACAATCTGGTACTCGTCGACGATAAAGTCTTTGCGCAGGCAGGGAAGCGGCGTGGCAGAGGACGCCATCTCCAGGTTGCGCAGGCTGCCCTGAAAGTAGGGCTCGTCCGTCAACACCGAAAGCGCAGCCGCCCCTCCTGCGCGATATCTCCGCGCCAGCCACGCGGGATCGAATGCAGAGCGAATCAACCCCTTTGAAGGCGACGCCTTCTTGATCTCGGCAATCACGGCGGGTCCCGTCGCGGCCTTTTGGCGCAATGCGGCGGCCCAGCCGCGGGGACGATGCTCGGCCGCGCGCCGTTCCAGATCGGCAACAGACACATCGGCCTTCGCGGCGGCCAACGTAGCGCGCGTCGATGCCAGAATTGTCGCTAAAAATGTGTCTGTGTGCGTGCCCATACTCTAGGTCGAGTATACGGTTGGTACGGCTCCGGACTGTCCCGAGTCAGCGTGTCGCAGCCGGAACGCCGACTGCCGCCAGCTCTCGCGCTGCCTGCCGCCCCAGGCGGATGCAGTCCGGAACGCCGATCCCGTCGTAGGCATTTCCCACCAGCCGCAGCCCTGGCAGCTCGACGACACGCGCGCCGATTCGCCGCATCCGGTCCTTGTGCCCGACTGCATACTGCGCCATCGCACGGCGCCAGCGCGAAACCTGCGTATGCTCGGGCTCAATCGCTGCGCTGAATACCTTCGGTCCCAGGATCTCGCTCATCTCGCGTCGAACCGTCGCCACCAGCGCCTCGTCGCTCTCCTTGAGCAATGCCTCACCATTCATTCCGCCGAGAAACGCGCGAAATACGGCTTTGCCCGGTGGCGTGCGGCCAAGAAACTTGCGGTGGACAAACGTGCACGCGAGCATCGCCTTGCCCTCAACCGCCGGAACCAGAAACCCGAACCCCTCTGGCAGGGTCCCGATCTTCGCTTCGTCATACACCAGATTCATCGTGATCGACGAAGAGTATGGAATCCCCGCGAGCTCACTGCCGAGCACCGCGTCAACGGGTTTCAACAATTCCCCCGCAGCCCACGCCGGCGCGGCCATGATCAAAGCGTCGAAAATCTCTAGCGTCTCGCCGGCCTCCACCCTCCAACCGCTCGGCGTCTTCCGAATCGCCGTCACCGGCGTTCCCGCACGCACGCTGGCTTTATCGATCCGCGCCACCAGCGCATCGACTAGCTGGCTCATTCCTCCGCGCAGCGCCGTAAAAATGGCGGCTCCGCCGTTTCGGGTTTTGGACGACGTCTTTGCGTGATCGCGCATCCGCTTGTGCGCTGCCAGCATCCCGCGCGTCAGCGAGCCGTACTTCGTTTCCATCTCCACCATGCGCGGCAGCACGGTTTGCGCGCTCAATTGCTCTGCGTCGCCGCCATAAATTCCGCTCAGTAGCGGATCGGCCAGCCGATCCACCGCCTCCTGCCCAAAATGCCGCCTCACCAGCGCCGCCACAGACTCGTCGTCTACGCTCGGCCGCGGCGGATGGAGCAACTCAAGCCCCATGCGGACTTTTGTTCGCAATCCGAAGAGCCGCGTCAGCGCCGTTGGCACCAGCTTGGTCGGCACCAGAAACATGAGTCCATCGGGCAGCGCCACCAGCCGATTCCGCACCACAATATAGGTTTTGCGCGCGGCATCGTTCGAGGGCAACAATTCGCCGGCCAGCCCCAGCTCACGGCACAACTCTGCCGCCGCAGGCTTCTCGCTCAGGAATGAATCCGGCCCCCGCTCCAGCACAGAGCCATCCACAATCTCTGACGCCAGCGACCCGCCCAGCCGCGGCCTTTCTTCGAAGAGCGTGTAGTCGACGGGGGCTCCCGTAGCGCGCGCCTTCTCCAGCTCATACGCCGCTGCCAGCCCCGCAATGCCTCCGCCGATGATCGCAATTCGCACGCTTTCGACCTCACTCCATCTTTACAGCATTGGCCCCGGTCGATGCAGCAATACTCGTAGTGCGCGGATCGGCAGGCCGGGGTCAAGATGGCTTGAATCCCAGGCGCACAAGGTTCGCCGCGCGAGGACATAACTTCGTCATTGATGAGCCAGCATCAGGGGATTTCTTTTCACCGGACTTCCGCGCTCGCACAGAAAGCCGACGACAATCTCTACAGCGTCACCAGTTCCTTCGCTTGCGCCAGATGGCGAAACGTCTCAGCCTGGCTGTCGAGTTCCGGATCCCAGTTTTTCGGCTGATAGATGCAGCAAAGTTCCTGGGTCAACGGATCGCCGGTGAGCGCATAGGCCCGCGCCCGCGACCCGCCGCAAATCTCCTTGAACTCGCACGCACCGCACTTGCCTTTCAGCTGGCTGGTATCGCGCAGCGCTTTGAAGATGGGAGCATTGCGATAAATCTCGCCCAATGGCGTCTCGCGAATATTGCCGGCGTGAATGGGCAAGAATCCGCTGGGGTATACATTGCCCACGTGCGAGATGAAGACGAACCCCTTGCCGTCGTTTACGCGGCGAGTGGCCCAGCTCCGGTTGCGCGTTGCCGCGTCGGCTGTCGGCGTACCCGGCTCATACGCGGTCCCATGCGGATGTCCCGAGTCGTTTCCTGTGCCATGCCCCATGCGGCGCTCTTCAAGATTGTGCTGGAGCAGGTAGCGGCGGTAGTGCATTGCTTCGGTTGTCTTGATCTGGAAGTTGGCCCGCCGCGAAAGTTCATAGATCTTGCCAAAGACCTGCTCGAACTCCGTACCGCTCAGCAAGTCGTCGAGCTGGCCACGGCCCACGGGAACCAGAAAGAACACATTCCACATGACGATCGCCAGCTTTTCAAACAGATCGCACAGATTGTCCAGATCGTTTACGTTATGGCGGCTCACGGTGGTGTGCACCTGGATCGGAATGCCGGCCTCGTTAGCCCACTCGATGGCCTGAATCGTGCGCGCCCACGCCCCCGGCAAGCCGCGAAATGTATCGTGAATCTCGGGGCTCGACCCGTCGAGCGAAATGCCTAGCCGCACAATCCCCGCTTCCTTCATCTTGAAGGTTGCCTCGCGAGTCAGCAGCGGCGTGGCGCTCGGAGTCACTGCGACATGCACATCCTTGCTGGCTGCGTAGCGGATTAGCTCAAAGAGGTCCTTCCGTTTCAGCGGATCGCCGCCAGTGAACACGAAGATGGGAATGTGCATGGCAGCAATCTGGTCGATCAGCGCCTTGCCTTCCTCGTGCGTCAACTCATCGGGGTGGGGAATGGGCTGAGCGGCGGCGCGGCAATGCTTGCAGGCCAGGTCGCAGGACTGCGTGATTTCCCAAATCGCGAGGAACGGCGATTCGTCGTAGTCGATCTCGCCTCGCGCGGGAATGTTCTGCATCGGTTCTAACGGCATGGGGACCTCCGGTCGGTTCGTTGAGGGGGATCGCGCTACGGGTCCAGAAGAACATCCTTTAGCTTGGTCAAGCTGTGATTGGGATCACTTTTCAGGAGCCTCTTCGAGGCGATCAAAAGGCGTTTATGGACAAAATCGGGAAACGGGACCACAATTCTGTCACCGGCAGGGCCACTTGCCGGGTCTGGGGCCGATAGAGACAGTGGGGAAGTGCGCATCTTCACTTTGTGAGTCGCCTTAACGTGAGTTGGATCACACCTTTATGTGCGGCGAAACACCGCGAATGCAGCGCAGCCTTTGGCACCATTTGAACGCACCAAAAGGAGGTATCCATGGCCGCCTTGCTGAAATCAGGTTGGACAAAACCCTCCACCATTCTTTTCGCGACCGAAGTGCCGACGAACGAAAGGGCCTTCTCGTTTGCGCTTGCACAGGCTCGGGAGTTCGGTTCCGATCTCATCCTCTTTCACGCCTATGACACCCTTGTAGCGTCTACTTCGGAGTCCTCGGGCATTCGTTACTACGACTACGCAGCCGCCGCGCGGACTGAGAAACAGCATCTCGAGCCACTCGCCGCACGCATTCGCGAAGCTGGCCTTCAATGTGAAGTGGTGGCGCGGCCCGGGCTCCCCGCCGACGAAATCCTGGCCTTCACTCGCGAGCGTCAGGTCGATCGCATTGTGATGGGCACTCACTCGCCCGGTCCTATTGGCAAACTACTTGTGGGTTCGGTCGCAGAAGCAGTGTTGCGCACCGCTACCTCGCCCGTCTGCGTAATCGGTCCGGAGGTTGTGGATGGTGCTTATCGCAACTTTGCCACTCGCTCAATTCTCTGCGCCGTCAGCCTGCATGAGACCAGCACTGTGGTGGCGGCGTTTGCCGCAGAACTGGCGGCACAGCATGGTGCACGCCTCATTCTGCAGCATGTCATTCGTCCGCAGGACCGCACTGAATTCCTAGCCGGCCGAACTCTCGACGAGGTCGAGGCCGGCATGTTCGCGCTGATTCCACGCGATCTGCAAGGCCAGGTCGCCGTCCAGACCGTCGTCGTGCCCGGCGACCCGACGGAAGAGTTGCTCTATCAGAGCCGTGCGCAACAGGCCGATCTGATTGTTCTCGGCGCGCAAGGTGCGTCGGCGTTCGCGGCCATTACGCGGCACGGCGTGGTCTATAAGACGCTGGCGCACACCCATCGCCCGGTCATCACACTATCGCCTGTTGTCCTTGCAGAGTGTGGCTCGAAGGCGGAGATTCAGCATTCCGCTGAAGCGTACATGGCAGGGGTGTTTTAGCTTTATTCCGCCCGAGTCTTCCAAAAAGCGGCGCCGGGCAACAATAGCGCCTGCATTACTGCGCCCGCGCTGTGCTTGCTTCAGATTACTTTCAGCAAAAGCAGAATCAGCACGATCGTCAGGATCAGGCTGATGCCGCCTCCGCCGTAGTATCCCCACCCCGGTCCCACTCGATAACCGCCATATCCAAATCCAAAAATCAGCACAATCAGAATGATCAGCAAGATCATGTCGCTCTCCTCCGCGCGCTCAATCCATCGCCGCGCACCTGCACAAACCTTCTGCTGTGATGCCGCTATCGATATTCCCGGCTGCTTGCCCGGGAAGAGATTTGCCCGCTCGGGAAATTTCTCTGGCCGGGCAAGCGATGCGCGCTCCTGCAGATCAGTTGCATTGCATGGCAATTGGGCGATCAGTTTCCCCGTAATTGTTGTTTTCAAAACAACGCAACGAACAACCCGCGCACCGGGTGGGGCGTCAAAGCGTGAGTGGTAAAGAACGAGTCACCGGGAGGTGAACGATGCTTTGGACGATTTTTGTAATCCTTTTAGTACTGTGGTTGATTGGTGTTGTTTCGTCGTACACACTCGGCGGTTTCATTCACATCCTTCTCGTGATCGCGCTCGTAGTGCTGGTCATCCAGCTGATCACGGGACGCAGAGCCGCCCTTTGAGCGCGAATATGCGCGCATTTGATTGAAAGACCGCGACGGCATCGCCCTCTCCAGATTGGCCATACCGGCACTAATGGAACCGTTCGATAACCGAAGCAAGAATCCACGGAGGTGGAATCGTGAATAAGGATCAGGTAAAAGGAGCAGTCAACGACGCGGCAGGCCGCGTCAAGCGCCAGGTTGGCGAATGGACCGGAGACACCGACACTCAAGTCGAAGGCGCCGCGCAGCAGATCAAGGGTAAAGCACAGAAAGCTGTCGGCAACGTGAAGGATGCCGTTCACGACGCTGCGAAGAATGGCAACACCGTTGACCGCGAGAACGAGCAAGAGAAGGGAAGAGAGCAGGAGCGCGAGCGTCAGCGCGAACAGCACGCACACCACGGCTAAGTAGCCGATCACCGCCGAATCATGGCCGGTGATCGGGCGCATGTTGAGCCAGAAAAACTCGCGGGCAGGGGACTGAAGGAAGCGCAAACAAGCGACTGCATCTTTCAGCTTCCTGCCCCGCGTAGTCTTCCGCGGCGCTTTTCGATCGTAAATTCATTCGCTCCAAGCTGACTCCACCCTCCACGCTTGAATTTGCTGCCCACCCCCCTGCTGAGCGGGAATTTCTGCTGTTGCGCTATACTTTTGGCATTGGGCTCAAGCCCTTCGGTTTTGCCCGATAGCGAGGTGCGTCTTCTCAAGAGACATCGCCATCCGCGTGGCAGACGTTCCGCAGGCCGAAACAACGCGCTGGCGCGCGGTGGTTCGCGTGCTTCGAAGTCCAATCGATAGTTTGAGTTGCGCCCTTCTCCCTTCTTCCTGTGATCTTTGCGGCTCGCCCTTGCCCGCGCTCTCTTCCGTTCCAATCTGCCCCGTTTGCTGGTCGGAGTTTTCCGTTCAGACCGGCGCCATCTGCACCTGCTGCGGCGATGGCCTTTCTTCGCCTGCAAATCACGCGAATTCAATGCTTTGCCGTGCCTGCCGTTTAGCGCCTCCGCCCTTCGTTCGCGCCGTATCTTACGGCGTCTACGAGGGCCGCATGCGCGAAGCGGTTCACGCCCTTAAATACGATCGCCTGCACCCGGCCGCGAAAGGGCTCGGGGGCATGCTGGCCCAGGCCATCGCGCAACTTGCCGATGAGGCTCCTGTCGCAATGTTGGTTATTCCGGTGCCGCTGCATCGGTCCAAATACGCACAGCGCGGCTTCAATCAATCGCGATCGCTCGCCGTTGAAGCGCTCACGTTCCTGCGCCGGAGCAATCCGCAATGGCGGCTCATTTTGGCACCCGGCACGCTCATGCGGCTGCGCGCCACCGCTACTCAAGCGGGCCTAACGCCACGCCAGCGCCGGCTCAACGTGCGCGGCGCGTTTTCCGTTTCCGATCCGTCTCAGGTTACAGCGCAGAACATTTTGCTTGTCGACGACATTCTCACCACCGGCGCCACGGCACGGGCAGCGGCGCAAACCCTCCTCCAGGCCGGAGCAGCATCGGTTTGGGTAGCAACGCTAGCGCGCGCGCGGCGCGTTGTGGGATTCGGCCGCTCGTCCGCCGATGCCACTTTGGAAGAAAGCGAGTCAGAACGGAACGCGGCAATCATCAACGCCGTCACGCATGCGGCACAATCGAGTTCGTCAACCGTGGGTGAACAACCATCTTTTTAAGCCGGGGGAAAGAGATGTCGTTGGGAAAAGCCATGATTCACGCGCGCAAACAGAAAGCGATTGCCAAGGCTGTCGTGCTGGCTGCCGACCACGGCGCCGCCCCGCACGCCCACGCGCACATTTTGCAGATGCCGGTGCTGGTGCTGAATGCCTCCTACGAGCCCATCAACATTTGTGGTGCGCGCCGCGCTCTCGTGCTGGTGCTGAAAGGAATCGCGCGCACTGAGGAAGAGCACGGTCTTTCGCTCCACGCGCAGCGCACCATTATCGCCATGCCCTCGGTCATTCGGCTGCTTGAGTACCGGCGGATCCCACACCAGACTCGCGCCCTCTCGCGCAAAAACATTTTGCTCCGGGACCGCAATACCTGCCAGTACTGCGGCGAAGCCTATCCCCCCAGCGAACTCACTCTCGATCACGTGATCCCGCGTTCGCGCGGCGGCAATTCCACGTGGGAGAATCTCGTCGCCTGCTGCCACGAGTGCAACCGCAAAAAGGGCAACCGCCTGCTCGATGAGATCGATGACATGATTCTGCTGCGCGAGCCGCGCCCCTTCTCGCTCCATACCAGCCGCCAGATCATGCGCATGCTGGGCCGCAGCGATGACCGCTGGCGCAAATACCTCTTTTATTAAGCACGGAGAACTTCTCCAACACTCTCGATCCGTATGATCACCACTGGTCCCTCGATTTTGCCGTAGTGGTTCTCAGCGGCTGCCTGGACACCGCGCTCCTGATCTTTGCCGCAATCTTGATGTATCGTGGAATCCGTCGGCCAGGCCGAAGGAGTTTGGCACAGCGAGCTTCATCGAATATGGAGCCTTGACTGGCAACAGTATCTGAACCGAAACCGAAAACTGCAAAACCGGACCACTGGGAGAAGTGCTCAGATGAAGATTCGCCAGTCAACCGTAGCGTCATGGATTGTTTTACCGGCGGCTCTAACCGGTTTGTGCTCAGCGCAAAATCCAACGCCGGCACCCCCGCCGGCCCCAGTTGGCGTGCTGCAGACAAGTAGTCAGGGAACCATCACCGCCACTCACGCCGGATCCACAACCCCAATCGCACTTGACCCCGGCGACACCGTTGGCATCAACGACACGATTGAAACCGGGCCCGGCTCCAAGGCCTCGATCCTCTTCAATGACAACACCGAGTTCACGCTGGCCGAGAAGACGAAATTAAAAATCGATGACTACGTCTACGATCCGAACGGCACTTCGAACAAGGCACATTACAGCTTCCTTCAAGGTGTCATCCAATACGTCGGCGGGCTGCTCGATAAAAAGGATCCAGTCAATATCGATACCGCGTATGGGTCCGTCGGAATTCGCGGCACGGAGTTTGTTGCCAAATCCGACGGCACGCCCAATAACCTCGAGATCGATCTCATTTCAGGCGCCATCGCCCTCACCCCGACAGGCAAATCCGCCGGGGCAACGACTTCGGCTCCGGTCCAAATCAAGGTCAGCGCATCCGGCCTGCAGGTTTTGCCCCTCACCCAGGATCAATACAACTCGATTCTCGCGGAGATGACGCCGGCCGTGCCCACCAACTAAGCGGTTCCGGGATTGCCATGAACTCCACAATACAAATTGACGCTTCTCGTGGATGAGCAACTTTTTGGTTGCATGTTGTGCCGTCTTGCGCTAATATGCAACCAATGGGTTGCTTGACCACAAGAGGCGATAGAGCATGGAAAACAAAATCGAGAAACGGATCGATCTCAACGCACCGGTAAGCCGCGTCTGGCGCGCACTCACTGACTACCGCGAATTTGGCGAGTGGTTCCGCGTGGCGCTCGAAGGCCCCTTCGTGGTTGGCCAGGTCACGCGCGGCCGCATTCTGCATCCGGGCTACGAGCACATCGTCTGGGAAGCGCACATTGAAAAGATGGACCCGGAACGGCTGTTTGCTTTCACCTGGCCGCAAGTCAGGCAGCACGCGAAAGAGCACTACTCCCCGGACTACACAAATGCACCGCGTACGCTGGTTGAATTCCGCCTGGAGAAAACTGCCTCCGGCACGCGGCTTACGGTAACCGAATCGGGCTTTGAAAACGTCCCTGCCGACTGGCGCGACACTGTGTTTACGCGGAATGAAGGCGGTTGGGCCCAGCAGATGAAGAACATCGAAAACCATGTCACGCAGAAGCCGTAGCCACGCGCGCCTCCACCGCCCGGCGCCTGCGGTGCTCTTCGCCGCCCTGGGCGATGACACACGTCTGGCTCTCGTAGCCAAACTTGTCTCGGGCAAGTCCGCATCCATTGCGGAGCTCGGAGCGGACTCGTCGCTGACCCGGCAGGCCATCACAAAGCACCTGCGGGTGCTGGAGCACGCCGGACTCGTCCGCAGCGTTCGTTCCGGCCGCGAAAGACATTTCGCTCTCGATCCGCGCCAACTTCACGCTATGCAGGATTACCTCGATCAGGTTTCGCGCCAGTGGGACCAGGCCCTCGCGCGCCTCAAATCATTTGTTGAGCAATAGCCCGCGCTCGAGTTGCGATTGGCATGGCGTTTCCGCTGTTCTCGTCGCTGGCGGATGCGCAGGGTCGTTCTCGATTGCCGCGAAAGATCGGCCCCGCTTTCATGTCATCGCAACTCCCTCAATCCACGATCCTTTCGTTGGGCCTTCCTTCGGCCTGTCGCTCAACCGTTGCACCCTTGCGTCTGACTCCACATCTAAACCAGCAGAATCGGGTTTGACGGATCAGGAGCATCGATTTGCCTCGATCGTCAGGGAATCATGCTTAGAGGAGCAACTGTAATGCGAATGGACAGAATTCAACTCGCCGCCCTTGCGGTGGCCGGATCGTTGTTCGCGGCCGTTCCTGCCGTGGCGAGCGACAACAGCAATCAGCAGTTGGGAAGCGCGGTCGTCACCGTCGTATCCGGCAGTGAAAATCCCGGCGGCATTCCCCAGGACGCTTTGCATCTGAAAGTCGACGGCAAGGACTCAACCATCACGGGCTGGTCGCCCCTGCGCGGCCCCCAAAGCACAGTCGAAATGGTTGTGCTCATCGACGGAGGCGCGCGGCAGAGCATCGGCGTGCAACTGTCTGACGTTGCAAAGTTCATTCAAGGGCTGCCGCCGAATGCGAAGGTCGCGGTCGCATATATGGAAAACGGCCGCGCCGTATTTGGCGGCCCCTTGAGCACCGACCGCGCTGCAGCCGTTCGTGAATTGCATCTGCCACTGGGTGGAGGAGCAGGCGTGAGCGCGAGCCCGTATTTCTGCCTCTCCGATCTGGCAAAGCACTGGCCTTCAAACGACGCTTCAGCGCGTCGCGAAGTGGTCGCGATCACCGACGGCGTGGATTACTACAACATGCGATACGATCCCGAAGATCCATACGTGCAGGCTGCCATTCAGGATTCAGTGCGCGCTCATCTCATCGTCTATGGGATCTACTGGCGGAGTTCGGGTTTTGTTGATCGCACAAACTTCGGCGCCTTTTCCGGCCAAAGCCTGTTTGCCGAAGTGACTCAAGCCACCGGCGGCAACAGCTACTGGGAAGGGAATGGAGATCCGGTGAGCTTTGAGCCCTACCTGTCGGATATCGACCATCGCCTCGCCAACCAATACGAACTCAGCTTTATGACGCCTGTCGGCGGCAAACCTCAGATGGCGAGTCTGAAGCTGAAGGTTGCCGCGCAAGTAAAGGTCGACGCGCCGGAGCAGGTGTACGTCCACCCCGTTGCGCAGTAACCTCCGAGCCTGAAGGCTTTGGTTATCCCATCCTTTCCGCGTCTCTTTTGCGGAAAGGGTGGGAGAGCTATTCCTTGCTTGATACTCCAGCGCCACGGCAACGGCATGCATCTCGCGGCCCGTCGCGTATCTGCGCCAAAGCCTCACCTCACACCCTCAGCTGTTCCATGTATTTCGCGTCGATCCCGAGCGCCTCCATCGGATCCATATCGAATTCTTCCTGTTCGATGAAGTAGTACTTCATTCCCCTGGCTGCCCGCATGACTTCGGCGTAGTGCGCCACGCCGCGACCCATCTCGGTGGAATGCATCTGGCCGTTGGCGCCCGTCACCATATCCTTCACATGCAGAAGCGGAAAACGCTGCGGCTCCCTGGTCAAGTAATCCGCTGGATTGTGCCCGGCGGCGTACACCCATCCGCAATCCATCTCGAAGAACACCAGCTTGGGATCGGTCAGCCGCAACAGTTCGTCGTATATCAGCAGGCCGTCGATCACCGCGAACTCTGGTGTGTGGTTGTGCACGCCAAAGGTCATTCCCGCAGCGTTCACGCGCTCGCCAACTCGGTTGAACTCCGACGCAATCCAGCGCCAGTCATCCAGCGTCTTCGGTCCCTTCGCGGCGGGGTCGCGATGCATTCCATCCGACGACGAACAAACGATGTATTCGAGGCCAAGTGCCTGACAGTATGAAATCGACTGATCGAGTTGCGTCTCCAGAACGCTGAGTGAATAGTGCGCGCTCACGCAGCGCAGCCTGGCGGAGTCCATGGCATGACGAAATTCGCCAGCCGTGCGATCGTAGAATCCCGCCGCTTCGACCACTCCGTAGCCGGCCGATTGCACCTGCGCCAGTGTGCCCGCAAAATCCTTGGGCAGCTCATTGCGAACGCTGTAAAGCTGCAATCCGATGGGCAGCCGGAGCGAACGGGCCCGCAGCCGCGCACCGGCGGCACAAACTGCAAGCGTTCCCGTGCTCTTCAGAAAACTCCTTCGTGAAATGCTGCCCACAAAAAAGCCTCCGTCGTATTCAGTACGCCAGCGCCACCGCGTCGCAGCGCATCTCGCTACCCGCCGCATATACGCGGTCTGCGCCCTGTTTGCGCAGCTCGATGCACTCATAGCGGCCGAATCCGCCATCGCTCTCGCCCATCGGCCAGCCCAAGTCGGCCAGCATCTTGCGTGTCGCCGCCGGAACTCCCGCTTCGAGGCGCAGTACCCCGCGTGGCCCCAGCCCAGGCCTGTCTTCGCCCATCGATTGCGACGATCCCTCATGGTGCCAGCGCGGGCTGTCGGCCGCCGACTGAACATCGAGGCCGTAGTCGACACGATTCAGAATGATCTGCGTCTGTCCTTGCGGCTGCATGTCGCCGCCCATCACGCCAAACGAGAGCCACGGCACGCCGTCCTTCGACGCGAATCCCGGAATGATCGTCTGGAACGGCCGCTTGCCCGGCGCATAAATGTTCGGATGGCCGTCCTGGAGCGAAAATAATTGTCCTCGATCCTGAAACATGAAGCCGAGCCCATCGGCCACCAACCCCGATCCCATTCCGCGGAAATTCGACTGAATGATCGACACCATCATTCCGTCTTTGTCGGCAGTCGTGAAGTAAGTCGTGTCTCCGTGGTTTGGAGCCTGACCCGGCGTCACGAGGTCATTGATTGCATCCAGCCGGATCAGCTTGGCGCGCTCCTTCGCGTACTCCTTTGAGTTGAGCCACTCAATCGGGATCTTTGCAAAGTGCGGATCGGCGTAGTACCGCGCGCGATCCTCGTATGCCAGCCGCTTGGCCTCAATCTGCACCTGGAGCGACTGCGCCGATTGAAACCCGTAGCCGCGCATATCGAAGTTTTCGATGATGTTGAGCATCTGGAGAGTCGCCAGGCCCTGCGTGTTTGCGGGCATCGCGTAAACATCCACGCCGCGATACTTCGTCACCAGCGGCTCAACCCACTCGGCCTGGTGCTCGCGCAAATCGTCGACGGAGAGCCATCCACCGATGCGCTTGAAGTACGCATCGATGGTTTGGGCGATCGGACCGTCGTAGAATGCGTCCCGCCCGCCCTCGGCGATCGCCCGGTACGTGCGCGCCAGGTCGGGATTGCGGCGTACCTCGTATTCGCAGGGTGGTTTGCCGTCCGGCTGCAGATAGGTCTTCATCGCGTTGGCGGTTTCTTCAATCGCAGAACCCGCGTGCTGAAAATACTCCACATTGCCGTTGATGTAGTAGCCGATGATCTGCGGCGTGGGATCGCCGGCCTCGCAGGCTTCGATCGCTGGCTCGAACAGCTCTGCCCATTTCAGCTTCCCGTAGCGCTGGTGCAGCGCCCACCAACCGCCCAGCGCGCCAGGGGTAGAAACGCTCACCGCGCCTACCGAAGGAATGTGCCCGTTGACCGCGCGCGAACGCACCGTCGCGAGCGAGAGCGATTTGGGCGAGCGGCCTGAGCTCGCCATCCCCATCAGCTTCGCCGCCTTTGGGTCCCACACAAACGCAAAGCAGTCGCCGCCGAGACCGCTGCTCGTTGGCTCAACGAACCCCAGCACGGCATTGGCGGCAACCGCCGCGTCCACCGCGGATCCACCGCGCTTCAGCATCGCGATTGCGGTTTGCGTCGCCAGTGGATGCGCCGTTCCTGCCGCGCCGTTCAATCCCAGAGCGGGCGACCTCGTCGCAAAGCTCGCACCTGCTGGCCGGTCTCCGGCGTGCACGTCGGGGCGAATGAACTGCTCTGCGCCAGGGGGTTGGAATTTCGCCAGGCCGCTTGTTTCACCCGAAGCCGGATCGGGCGCCTTGTCTGAGCCGCTTTGGCCCAGGACAGTTGCAGCGCTCTGTAAGACGGCGGCCGACGCTGCGGCAGCCAGAGGAAGTGTCTGAATAAAGGTTCGACGGCGCATGGCAATTTCCCTCCTCATCAATGTACATGGGCGCTCGCAACGCGACGGCCAGTTTTCCTGGGCGGCTGTCCGGGCGAAATTTTTGCATCAGCAGAGTAGAATTGCCGCGATGACCGCGAACCTCAAGCTCCCCTCTCTTCTCTTGCTGCTTTCGTTTGCTCCGAGTTCTTTTTCCGCGAAGCCTCAATCTCCCAACTTCGGCCCGAACGTGTTCGTCTTCGACCCTTCCATGCCGTCTGCTGCCATTCAAGAGCAGATCGACAAGGTTTACGCAATTCAGGAACACAGCGAATTCGGACCGGCGCGCGATGCCTTCCTGTTCTTGCCCGGCAGCTATCAGCTCGATGTGCCTATCGGTTTCTACACTGAGGTCATGGGTCTCGGCGTCACGCCCGATGCCGTTCACATCACGGGCAATGTTCATGCCGATGCCAGTCTGCCGCGCAACAACGCCACCTGCACGTTCTGGCGCGCCGCCGAAGGTTTCTCGGTAACTCCGGTCGGCGGTTCCATGCAGTGGGCCGTATCGCAGGCGGCGCCGTTTCGCCGCATGCACGTCTACGGCAATCTTGTGCTCCACCAGAATCACGGTTGGGCCAGCGGCGGCTGGATGTCGGATACCCTGGTCAACGGCACTGTCGACTCCGGTTCGCAGCAGCAGTGGATCGCACGCAATAGTCAATGGGGAAACTGGACCGGCTCCAACTGGAATATGGTGTTTGTCGGCGACCTCTATCCGCCTGAAGGCAGATGGCCCGCGCTTCCCTACACCAAGGTCGCACACGTTCCCATTGTGCGTGAAAAGCCCTTTCTCTTCGTCGGCGCGCGCGGACACTATCTTGTTCGCGTGCCCGCGTTGCGCCACGATAGCTCCGGCATCACATGGAGCGGTGGCATCACCCCTGGCCGATCCATCCCCCTCAGCCGCTTCTTCATCGCGCATCCCGGCGATTCCGCTGCCGCAATCAACGCGCAGCTTGCAGACGGCAAGAATCTTCTTTTCACTCCCGGCATCTACGAGCTCACTGAACCGATTCGCGTCACACGGCGAAACACGATTGTCCTCGGCCTTGGTTTCGCCACGCTCAAGCCCACCAACGGCACAGCCGCGCTCAACACCGCCGATGTTGATGGCGTGATCGTCGCCGGCCTGCTCATCGACGCCGGTCCCGTCGAGTCCCCGGTGCTCGTCGAAGTCGGCCCTCAGGGCAGCCACGCAAATCACGCCCGCAACCCGATTCAGCTCGCCGATGTTTTCTTCCGCGTTGGCGGAGCAGGCGTGGGCCGCGCTCAAGTCGACCTGCGCATCAACGCGAACGACACCATCGTCGATCACACTTGGATTTGGCGCGCCGACCATGGCTCCGGCGTGGGCTGGAACTTGAATACGAGCTCCAACGGTCTGGTCGTGAACGGCAACCGCGTCACGGCATACGGGCTGTTCGTCGAGCACCACCAGCAGTATCAGGTCTTGTGGAACGGCAACGCGGGGCGCACGTACTTCTACCAGTCTGAAATCCCCTACGATCCGCCCGACCAGGCCAGTTATTCAAGCGGCGTTGATGCCAAGGGGCAGCCCATTAACGGATGGGCTTCGTACAAAGTCGCCGATGGGGTCATCAGCCACGAAGCCTGGGGCCTCGGCGTCTATTCCGTCTTCCGTCATCCCAATGTGGTGCTCACCCGCGCCATCGAAGTGCCGAGAGCGCCGAATGTGCGCTTTCATCACATGATTACCATCGCGCTCGACAACCTGGGCGAAATCTCTCACGTCATCAACGGTGCCGGCGCCGCCGCGACGGCGCAGCCCCATGTCGTGCAGAAACTCGCCGAATTTCCGTAACGTCGGGCTCGCGGTCAATTCAGGTAGTGCGGCAATACCCGGCCCAATCCTTGACCCCAATGGGCCCGATTCCCCGTCTCGTTTCTCGATAACCGGACTCGAATCCCTGCACCCAAATCGCGGTTATGCGAATCTAGATAGAAGTACATACGGCTGTTCGCCGCACTTCCCCGGCCCGTAAGGAAATTAAACTTCCATCCCGTCCTGGAGAAAACGGTTGTCCGCGATCGACACCACATTACCCGCACTGCCCTCTGGTTCCGCTGCCGCCGGCAACGGATCGGGAGCAGGGGCTCGGCCGGCGCAGATGCAGAATCCCAATCTTGCGCTGCCTGTGGCCTGGAAGCCGAGGGTCAATCCGTGGCTGATCGCAATGTCGGTGGCGCTCGCCGCATTTATGGAAGTGCTCGACACTTCCATCGCCAACGTGGCCCTGCCGCACATCGGCGGCGCGCTCGGCGCAAGCAACGACGAGGCCACGTGGGTCCTCACCAGCTACCTCGTCTCCAACGCCATCGTGCTTCCGCTCGGCGGATGGGCTTCATCGGTCATGGGTCGCCGCAACTTTTTCGTCTTTTGCATCTCGGGCTTCACTGCCGCCAGCTTCCTCTGCGGCATCGCTCCCTCCCTGCCCATCCTGCTTCTTTGCCGTGTGCTTCAGGGCATGTTCGGCGGCGGCATGCAGCCCATGGCGCAGGCCATCATGGCGGATTCGTTCGAGCCGCATAAGCGCGGCCAGGCCTTCGCTCTTTATGGCCTTGTTGCCGTGCTCGCGCCGTCCATCGGCCCCACGCTCGGCGGCTGGATCACCGACAACTTCTCCTGGCGCTGGATCTTCTTCATCAATATTCCCGTCGGTATTCTCGCGTTCATTCTGGTCACGCGCCTCGTCGAAGATCCGCCGTGGATCAAGGCCGACCGTTCAAAGCTGCGCAACATGGATTATGTTGGCCTCGGGTTTCTTACCCTGGCCATGGGCGGGCTTCAGATCATGCTCGATAAGGGTGAAGAGAACGACTGGTTCTCCTCAACCTTTATCTGTGTCTTTGCCGTCCTCTTCGTCGTTGGCATCATCGGCCTCTTCCTCTGGGAGTGGAACAAGAAAGATCCGCTCATCAACCTGCGCCTCTTCCGCTACAGGAATTTCGCCATCTGCTGCTTCCTCATGATGCTCGTGGGCGGCGTTCTCAACGCCAACACCGTTCTGCAGCCGCAATTCACGCAGCAGTTGCTTGGCTACACAGCCACCACTGCCGGCCTTGCGCTCACCTACGGCGGAATTACGCTCGTATTCATGATGCCGCTGGCCGGCATTGCCACCGGAAGAATCTCCGCGCGCTACCTCGCTGCATTCGGCTTCATGATGCTGGTCATCACTTTCCGTTATGCGGCAATCGTCACCAATCTCCAGATGAGCTTCGCCGAGGCGTCCTGGCTGCGCGTCGTGCAAATGTTCCCGCTCCCATTCTGTTTCATCTCCATCACAACCGCGGCCTACGTGGGTATGCCCAAAGAGCAGAGCAACCAGGTCGCCGGACTCATCAACTTCGTCCGCAACATTGGCGGCTCCATCTTGATCGCCATCACCAACGCCCAGGTCACCAGCCGCGCCATGTGGCACGAGCAGCATCTGCAGCAGGCCATGCAGCCCGGATCGATCGGCTACGATCTGCACCGGCAGGCGCTCACCGGGGCTTTCACTCACGCTTTTGGCTCGGCCAACGCCGCCGCCATGGCGCTCGCCCAGATCTACAACCAGATGATTGCTCAGGCCACGACCCAGGGCTACCAGGACGTTTACATGGAGCTCTCCTACGCATCCATCATCCTCGTCTTCCTCGCGTTCCTCCTCAGCAAGAACAAGCCTGGCGAAGGCGGGGGCGGCGGGGGCGTGCACTGACGTTGCCTCGGGTGTGTGCTGAATCACATATCCCTTCCCCCCTTTTGGGCCTATAATTCCTCGCAGAAATCCAATGAAGTAAAAAGATGCCCGATCGTTGACATCTTCCGAGGAGGCTTCCATGTTGAAGTCAGTTTTGCTCTTTTTTGCGGTGGCCCTGCTGGCCATAGCCTGTTTACCTTTGCAAGGCCGCAGTCCGCAGCAAACCACTCCCGCGCCCGCCCTCACCCCTCCGCAAACCGTCACGCCTCCCCCGGCCGCGGCGACAAAAAATCCGGTCAAGCCCACCCCCGACTCGCAAGCCAAGGCCAAGAGTCTCTACCAGATCGACTGCGCCATGTGCCATGGGGACAACGGAAACGGCAAGACCGATCTTGCTACGAGCATGGGGCTGACCATCGAGGATTGGACCAATCCCGCAACGCTGGGCAACAAGGAAGACTGGGAGATATTCAACGCCATCCGCGCGGGCAAGGATAAAATGCCCCCCGAGACCGATGGCCGTGCCTCCGACACCATGGTCTGGAACCTCGTCATCTACATTCGTGGCTTTTCCAAGGGGCAATCTCCGGCGCCTGCCGCTCCGGCTCAATAGACCGGAAGCGGCCTCCGTGATGATGCATCCAATATGATCATGGAGCGATGACAAAGACTTCCGACTTTCAAAACAAGTGGGCGCTCATCACCGGGGCCAGCTCCGGAATTGGCGCGGCACTCGCGCGTGAGCTGGCCGCGCACGGCGCGAAACTTGTTCTCACGGCGCGCCGCCGCGATCGCCTTGACGCTCTCGCCGCCGAGTTTACCGCCAAAGGCGTCGAGACACGCATCGTCGTTGCCGACCTCAACGATCCCGCCGCGCCGCAGCAGATCTTCGACGCCACCGAGGGCGCAGGCCTCGTTATCGACATCCTGGTCAACAACGCAGGCCTCGGCCAGTTCGGCGCTTTCGTCACGAGCGATGCCGATCAGGAATTCAGCATGGTCCGCGTCAACTGCGAAGCCGTCGTCCGTCTTTCACGGCTCTTCCTGCCGCGCATGGTCGAGCGCCGCCGCGGCTGGATGCTCGTCGTCGCCTCCGCAGCCAGCTTCCAGCCGGTCACTTATCTCTCCACCTACGCGGCGACCAAGGTGTTCGACCGATTCTTCGCGCTCGGAGTCGGCGCTGAAGTCGCCCGGTTTGGCGTGAAGGTGACGGCGCTCTGCCCCGGAACCACAGAGAGCGAATTCATCGACGTCGCCCGCGCCAACCAGTTCCTGAACCGTAATCAGCAATCGGCTGCGGACGTCGCGCGCATCGGGATCGACGCGCTGGCGCGAGGCCAGCACACCGTCAGCACCAACCTCACCGGCAAACTCCGCTCATTTTTTGTCCGATTCCTGCCCGTCGACCTCATCACCGGGTTTGTTGAAAAGGTCGCCCGCCCTAAAATGTGAACTGATCTGCGATTGTTGGGTGCCCCGTCCAAGCTTTGCTTGGGCGGGATAGCACAAGCCCAAACCTCCTTGCTGTCATCCTGACGCGGAGCGAAGGATCTGCAGTTGCTTTTTCTTCACTCAGCACGAAAATGGGTGCCCCAGGTCTCGCTTCTGAGACCTGGGATAGCACGGAACGCCGCTTGGACATCGCATGCGGAACTATCATTTAAGTGGTAACTTCCGTATGGCCGGTGATTCGCCCGCAACGCGATTTCCATCGCTCCACGCTTGCTTGAGACGTGGGATGATTGGATGAATTCTGTGTTAGCCGCTGATAGGACGGTCCCGGTTACCCAATTGATCCTGCGTGGAACAATCAATGACTGGTATGCGTTCCCGATTGTCTTAGCCGGTGGGGTCGTCGGCGTTATGAGTCTCTACTGGAGGTTCATCATGCAGCGGCTGCGCGGGATTCACGCGAGCAATTGGCCGCCAGTGTCCGCGATCATCGACGTGGTCAGCGTAGCCAAACAAGAAGACCAAACTGGCAAGGGCACCATTGTGACCTACTTAGCCACTCTCACCTATTTCTATCGCAATCCAGAATTGCAGACGGGCGACTACTGCCGTCTCTTCGATGAAGAAGCAGATGCTCAAGCTTGGGCCGCGCCTTATAAAGGACGTACGGTCACTGTTCATGTTGACCCACGCGATCCATCACGTTCAGTTCTGCGAAAAGAAGAGTTGCAATAAACTCATCCCTTCTCGTCATCCTTGAGGCAAACTCTGGCTGTATCGTCGCCAACCCGGAAGTTATGCTCTGTAAGCACCGGTCGGCTCGACGCAATCCGGCCTATTATTGCTGCATCGCCCCCGTCAGCTTGAACGACTCGAAGAACCGATTCACGTCCTCTTCTCGCTGCTCTTCCGTTTGGGGAAATGTGGCGATCAGCATGTACAAGTGCGTTCCGGCCAGAATCAGCCGTCCGTTCAGAATCCCGCCCGCCGCGTTACGCCCCACAAACTCCCGGCTTTCATGCCCATCGATTTCCCGGTGCGATTCGCTTACCAGGCTGGTTTGGGTTCTTGCCAGCGCCCCGTTCCGCGCCAAATCCAGGGTTTTTTCCGCGTCTTCGCCCGCCGCACGTTCGACCGGAGGATTGTCTGCCCAGGCAACCGCGAATGTCGTTCCGGGATCGGCGGTCGCTTCGATCATCGGCACCTGTTCCGCGCCCCCGTCCGCGTTATACGCCGGAATTTGGGACTCGGTCACCGCTGCCGGCATCTGGATCGTGAAACCGTCCGCGCTTCGGTCAA
>Ga0181520_10002288_pt1 | contig 36017 bp, 20 predicted proteins | sample PEATcosm2014_Bin_29_FD_132451 | JGI IMG/M metagenome (GOLD analysis project Ga0181520, IMG submission 132451) | Peatland microbial communities from MTU Mesocosm Facility, Houghton, MI, USA - PEATcosm2014_Bin02_30_metaG | ecosystem: Environmental > Terrestrial > Soil > Wetlands > Peat | place...
CGATTACCGGCTCTCCGGCAGAATCGCACTTCGCGCCGAGTATGAATACCAGATCTGGCCTTTCGCTCCCGGCATTGCCGGCGAACCCAGCAACGGCATGAAGCCCAACGGCTTCAGCGCCGGTATCGCATTCAAGATGTTCGGCCGATGAAGGCGCAGGAACAGTACGAGAGATTGAATATCTCTGTGCGTGTTCTGTTTGCCGATTCGTCGCTACCGATCGGGCCTGTATTGGAGAACCGTCTCAGCCGGAGGGTAATTCTCCTTTGGAGATGAACCTGAGTACGTCGTCAACTGTCGGCTCAACCTCCTGGATGGATTCTCGATTCAGCCACATCCGCTCAATTGTCCGTTGGCTAAGGCCGTATTTCATGGAAGCACGATCTTTGGCAACTTTGAAGGTACATCCTTTGCGGTGCAGTTCCGAAACGTAATTCAACGCCTCTTGAGTCTTGTCGGCGGAGACAGCGCGTGGGCGTCCTCCGGGAAGTGCTGGAAGAGTAGTTTCAGCTTTTTTAGCTGCCCCCTTGAGACCAATCCGAAGCAGTTGGGGCAGAAGTTTTAACGCAAGCAGAGCGACCTTTTCCTCGCTCTTAGACATGGGTAGCCACGAATCCAGCATCTTCCGAAGACCATCTTTAGTCTGAATCGACTGGACGCCATCCTGGATAAACTCAATGAGCTTGCTTGCCTGTCTCACTCCGGCTTCGTAGTCTTGTGCTCCTGCCACAAGGACGGCATTCTCGAACGCCAAAACCATCTTCTCCCGCACCTCTTCGTTCACATATCCTCCGCCAAAACCCTACGCACTATTTTGTCATCCTGGACGCCATAATCCTGCGCTCTTGTTGTGGCTATTTGGCGGGCTGACATTATGCACATGGGCGAGCGGAGTGCGGTCGGACCAAAATCCGGGGAGTCGGTTTGCCAATCCGATCCGGGGCTGAGACGGCCTACATCTCCATCGACGGCTGGCCGAAAACCAGCGGCTCGCCCTCCAGTTCAGTTCCTTCCTGCAACAAACTCCAAGGCTCTTCCCTCGCCCCGCGAAGCGGGCCTCCCTCAGCCTAAAATTGGCCGGGGTGCGGGGCAGAGCCCCGCCATTCAGACTCAGCGCGCAGCGCTGGGCTCCTTTACCCGGTCTGCTGAATCCCGCTCGGTCCCTCCTTACGCCCTCGACGATTCCCAAATCGCAGCCCTCATTCAGTTCTTCCAAACCCTAGACCGTTGGGACAGGGAGGCGCATGGACCGCAAGTCATGTAGCCTCTGCCCTCGACCAGCAGACTTTTCGCTCGCCTTCCTGGTGTCCACCATCGGCGTCCGACCACGAGGCCAGAAATGTACCCAGACAGTTCCCCTCTGCAAATCCTGTATACGCGACGCCGCAATCTTCCTGGGCTCTACTCCCCTCCAAGACCTACAACAGCCCCTCAGAGACGCTTATACAGCGCTGGGTGGCGATTCTCCGGCATCGTCTGCCAGCGCTGGCCGCTGCCCAGCGGCGGCAGAGGTCCACCAGGGCGGCACCGCCCTGAGTTGCAGGCTCTGTCTAATAGCCTGCAACTCACGTAAATTTACGCGAGGGCAGGCCCCCACACTGCCACCGGTCCCTGAGGAGGATTTCTCAGGTGATCGATAAAGCGGACGTGCGCATTTCAGAGTTCGCTCCGCCGGGGCCGGTGCTTGCGGGCCCACTAGAGGAGCTAAAGAAGCATCCGGTCCCTCTGTTCCGGTCCTCACGCTTTTATCAGTACGTGTGCGATCTTCGAGAACCATTCGGAATTGATGCGGTCGTTCATTTGTACCTGCGGCACGGACGGCCAAATCACAAGGTAGAGATCATTGACGCGGGAGAAAAGACCGTTCAAGAGATGGCAGACATTATCAGAAAGTTGTTTGTCGTTGATCCTTGGGCGCTCCAGCTAATGAGGGCCGATCTCGCAACCGACTTGGAAGGCGTATCCGTGCCATGGTTCAAGGACAATGCCTACGTTAATCGCAAACAGTTCTCCTCCCGAATCGAAAAATCCTTTGACCAGGAATTGCAATTCGTCGGGATGGGGACCGCAGTGGCACAGACACTCTATGCGGGGAAGAGACCGAGTCTGATTCGCATCTACAACAAGCTTGAGGAGTGGCACATGCAATGGCGGAAACTCGGAATCAAATGCGACCGCTTCAACAGGCGTATGGATGGCTTGGAGATGACCGAGGAGCAAAAGTACTATGGCAGCCGATTTGTCCCTTCGTTCCCGGACTATTGCAAAGATCGGGGCTATCAGTTTGAAACTGGCAGCATGCTCACGCGAATCGAGCGTCAAATCGGCGGAAATAGGTTTCCACCTGAGTTCTCCACCATGGGCGATCTACGCTACGCCCATGAACTTCACCCTTTCACCGGAGTCCAGATTGTGAGTACAGAGCCAGTCCAGAACTTCAATTTCCCACCTGAGGGGGTTCCGTTGCGAGATTGGCTCGCCGCAATCGGATTGGAGACCGTAAAGGAGCAGGTTGGAGGCTTGCAAATGGCTCGGTCCATTGTGCTCAAGTATGGAAACGGGAATGGAAGGCGAATCCTCGAATCTCTCGAAAAATCCTCCCCAACAAAGCGTCAACCCCTCACGATGGAGGAGATTCAAGAATCGTTCAGAAGGTCCACACTTCTCCAGACTTCCCCTTCGAGCGGGGGCGGCGTACACTTATCCCCTACGTATGACAACACGAAACAAACTGCCTGAAGTCGCGTTGGAATTCTTCCGTAAGCAGGGCCGCATCGGCGGAACTCGACGCGCAGCAAATCTCACTCCGGAACAACGCAGCGAACAAGCCCGGAAGGCGGTACAGGCCCGGTGGGCAAAACAGGCAACAAAGGGCAGCAAGAAGAAAGGCACGAAATGACGCCACGTACCGCCGTCCTCTATGCACGTGTATCGAGCCGTGAACAGCGCGAAGAGGGTTTTTCTATCGAAGCCCAGGTCAAACTTCTACGTGCTGCCGCGTCGAGGGAAGGGTTGGAAATTGCGCGCGAATTTATTGAAGTCGAGTCCGCAAAGGCTGCCGGGCGAAAAGAATTCATCGAAATGGTGAATTATTTGAAGCGCAACCGTTCCTGCCGGATTTTATTGGTGGAAAAAACGGACAGGCTTTATCGGAATTTTCGGGATGCTGTGACGCTCGAAGACCTGGATATAAGAATTCATTTTGTGAAGGAAAATGAGACGCTTTCGAAGGATGCAAAATCCCAAACCAAATTAATGCAAGATATACGTCTGGCGATGGCGCGCAATTATTCGGAGAATTTACGCGAAGAAGTCAAAAAAGGCATGGGAGAGAAGGCGTCACAGGGTACGTACCCCGGACGTGCCCCCTTTGGATACCGCAACAACGCCGCGACACGTACCATCGAAATTCACCCCGAAAAAAGCGCTATCGCGCGACGCGTGTTTGAACTTTACGCATCTGGCCGCTTTTCTCTGTTGTCTCTCTCGAAAGAACTCCGGCACGTGTGGGGCACGTGCATCTCAAAAACAAATCTGCACAAGATGCTCACGAACCCGTTTTATATCGGGCGATTTAATTGGAGTGGGCAGACGTACCAGGGCACGCAGCCCCTTTTTATTGGTCCGGACTTGTACGCGCGGGCCCAAGCGGTGCTCCACGGACACAACAAACCAAAATACGGCAAGCAGGACATTGCCTTCCGCGGAATGCTCAAGTGCGCCCACGATAGTTGCACGATTACCGGAGAGCTAAAGAAGCAAAAGTACGTGTACTACCGTTGCACTGGACACAGGGGGCCGTGTGCTTTGCCGCGCTTCCGAGAGCAGGAGATCGCAGAGAAATTCGCACACGTGTTAGAGGACGTATCTCTCCCCGAAGAGGTTGTGCAGAGGATCGGCGCTTCCTTGCAGCGCGTACACGTACAGGCACGAAGCCAGGCAGCGCAGGAACGTGCACGTCTGCAGCACGCATTGGAGGCGCTCCACGGCCACATGGATGCGGCCTACACCGACAAGCTCGACGGCAAGATTACAGAGGATTTCTGGCAGCGCAAACAGACCGATTGGCAGACGGAAGAACTGGCACTTAAATCGAGGATTGAAGGGCAGGAAAAGGACAAGACCGGCGAACGACTGCTCAATGTGCAGAGGATTTTAGAACTCGCGCAAAATGCTCATTCTATTTATCTTACGCGGGAACCGGCAGAACAGGCCGAATTGCTCAAAAAAGTACTTTTGAACTGCTCCATTGATGCCGTAAGTCTTTATCCTACATACAAAAAGCCCTTTGACTTGATCGTCAAAAGGGCTAAATGTAAAGAATGGTCGGGGAGAGAGGATTTGAACCTCCGACCCCCTGGTCCCGAACCAGGTGCTCTACCAGGCTGAGCCACTCCCCGAACTTGGGTTGCAGAAGCGTATCGTTGGGGCGCGGCCTGGCGCGTTTGGCCCCTTGATTGCGCTTCGATCAGTGTAGCAGAATCCTGGCTGTTGCGGGGCAAGGGCTGGCTCTGTCTGGCCTCGAACCCTTGCCCGCAGTCGAGGTCCGCTCCGTCCCAAGTCCCACACGAAACGGACCTTTTCCTTGAAGTCATTTGCCTTGTGGCGTCTGATTCTTGTCGCTCTCTGCCGGGGAAACCGCGCCGGGGAAGACATCAAAAGGCGCGCGATTCTTCTCATCCAGATCGGGATGCGGCAGAGGCTTCCTCGGCATCATCTGGTCGCGCTGCGCCGCGTTGTAGACGAAGATGGCTTCCACGGTGGCGATCTGTTTCAGGTCCGCGGGTTGCAGTCGCTCCACCACATCCTCGTTCGAGTGGTGCGTCCGGGCCTCGTAGTCCAGCGCGTCCTGGATGAACTGGAAGCCGGGGATGCCCACCGCGTCGAAGCTCAGGTGATCAGTGCCGCCGGTGTTGCGCTCGGTGATGGTGGTAACGCCCAAGTCCTTCAGCGGGGCAATCCACTGGGCAAAGATGGGCGCGACGGCCGCATTGCCCTGTGTATAGATGCCGCGAATCTTGCCCGTGCCGTTGTCTACATTGAAGTAGGCTGAAATGAGTTTCTGCTCCGGCTTGACTTCCAGCGGTCCTGCGGCACGGCGCATGTACTCCGGCAGCGCCGCTTGATCGGGCGCGGTGGAGAGCTTGGCCGATCCGAAGTGCATTGTGCAATATCCCTTCGAACCAAAGATTCCCTGCTCCTCGCCGGTCCATAGGGCTATCCGGATGGTACGCCGCGGCTTCACGTCCAACGCCTTCAGGATGCGCATCGCCTCCATGGCCACGATGGTTCCGGCGCCGTTATCGGTGGCGCCGGTTCCGGCGATCCAGCTATCCAAATGGCCGCCCAGCATCACCACCTGCTCTTTTAGTTTGGGGTCGGTTCCGGGAATCTCGGCAACTGTATCGAACCCGTGCTCGTGCTCGCCGGTGAATTTGGTTTCGACGTCGATTTCAACGCTGACCGGTGCGTGCGCCTGGGTGAGCCGGTAAAGGCGGCCGTAACTCTCAATAGCCGCCACTACAACCGGAACCTTCACACGCTTGTCGGCGATGTACGGTGTGGTACCCAGAGTGGCGCCGTTGTCGTCAAAAATCGTGCCGCCGGAGCCGCCTCCGTTCTTGCCGTCGCGGCTGGGTTCGATAATCGCCGCAGCCTTCTCGTCGAAGAAAAACTGCGCCACCTTGTCGATCAGGCGCCGCCGCTCCATGTAGGTGCGCAGCCGGGCTTGCATATCCGGGGACACACCCCCCGCGCCGGGGTTGACCGGATACTCCGCAATGTCCTCGAGTTCCTTGTCCGTGTAGCGATCGAACAGCGCCTTGTCAACAGGCGGGACATCGCGCATCGCCCCGTAAAGAACGACTTTTCCTGCCAGTGTGCCCTTGTATTTGTCGAAGTCTTTTTCGTCCTGGATACTGACGAAGACCACGTCTCCGGTGACCGGCCCCGCTGTGGAGGGCGACCAAGGTGTGGCCTGCACAATCAGCACGGCGGTATCCGGCGTGACCATGCGCGCCCAGGTGTTCAGTTGCTGCCAGCCCAGGCCGAACTCGCCCCAATCTTCAAGATGCGCATTCTCCAGGCCGATCCTGGTCAGCGTGTCGCGGGTCCACTCATTGGCTTTCTTCAGGTTGGGCGAGCCCGTGAGCCGTGGCCCGATGCCATCCATAAGTGCGGTGGCAAACTCCATCACGTGTGAGTCGTTCAGACCCTCATTGCGAATCCGCTGGTACATATCCAGGTCCAGCGTCTCAATGGCGGGCTGTACCTCGGCGTAAGGATCGGTGACCGGCGGCACGGCCACGGCGGGTTTGGGCTTATCGGCCGCATTCAGCTGAAGCGCAGCGGCCAACAGCACCGCAGGGACAAAGCGAAAAATTTTCACTGGCATCAGAGGGATCTCCGGTCGGAAGGTGTGTGTTTACCGTCAGATGGAATTGTAGGCCATCCCTCGCCAAGGCCGTCTGCAACGGAAACCCCGCAACTCCCCGAGACAACAAACCGGCCTTTCAGCCCTGATCGCCGTTCTGACGGAAGGGCTCTAGTCGCTCTTTCCTGAGTTCTCGTCGAGTCCTGAGGGCAAATCCAGGGCCACCAGGGCAAAGCGGGTCTGGCTGTCCTTGGGCTCCTCGAAGCCAACAATGTGCTGGTGGCGCTTCGAGCCGGCTTTCAACTCCAGGCCGTTCTTACTGGAGCCATAATCGCTGCGGTCGATCTGCACATGGCTGCCCTTGTCGTCGGCGCAGGTCAGTCCCTCCGATGTCGTTGTTGGCGTGCCGACGGGCGTATTGCCCTGGCAGGTGATCACGTCGCCATAGCGCCCCAGAGCCTTCTTATAGAAAGCGATTACCTTCTCCTGTGTGTCCGGCGTGGCATAACTCACCGCCCGTACCCGCAATTCCCACTCGCCAAAGCCCATGTGTACGTCCGCCGACTTATGCTTGTCGTCGGCTTTCACCAACTGGGCGCCGGGATAAACCGGCAGTCCCAGGTCAGTAGCCGTGGTCTGGTCGGTATTCACGTGAATCCCGCCAAAAGGCGTATCCACCTGGACGTTCTTATCCTCGCCGTTGGCGCCCTTGTTGACCTGTACCCTGCATCCCACAATCCCGGCCACCAACGCCAGGCCAGCCAGCAAAATCGTCGCCTTACCCATCATGGCAATCGCCCTCATGCCCTGTTATACGCCCGCATTTGATCAAAGGTTCCTGGAATCGCCCTGCCCCGGGCAACATCTTTTTACCTCTTTCTTGACAAAACAGGGTTAGTATCCACAGTAAAGGCCCTCGCATGTACGAGCCGGCGACGGTTTGCGCAAGCAACAAACCGCGACCGCCATACCTAAGGATGTTTGGCTCTTTTCTTCCCATACGGGGACTTGTTGTCTGGTTTCTGAAGATCGGTGATACGCGAAAGGAACCAACTCTATGCGTTTGCTTGCTCTCTCCTCTGCCCGAAATCTTCTCTTGGCGACCGCCGTCGCGGTCTTCCTCACGCTCGCCTCCCAACCTTCCCACGCGCAGGATGACCCGCCCGATCAGACGGGCCGGCTCTCCTATGTTTCCGGCACCGTATCCATTCAGCCGGCGAACGTGGACAACTGGGGCCAAGCCTACCCCAATCTTCCACTCGGCCCAGGCGACCGCATCTTCACTGACTCCGACGGTCGCGCCGAGATTCAGGTGGGTCGAACTTTCGTGCGCATCGGACCCAACTCCGACGTCGCTTTTGTAAATGCCCTTCCCAATGCGATCCACTTCGGCGTTGCCCAGGGTTCCGTGCACATCCATACGCTCGGCATGTGGCCGGGCCAGGTTCTGGGTATCTACACCCCAAGCGGCACCACCGTCGTAACTCAGCCCGGAGAAATCCGCGTGGATGTGCTGCCCGATGAGGGCGCCGCTGTCTTCACCGTTACTAACCTCCCCGACTATGCCTATGTCTACGGCGCAGGCGGATTCTCTGAGCACGTTGGAAATGGACAGTCCCTGGAACTGATGGGGTCCAATCCTGTCTCTCCCCAATGGCTGCAACCCGCCGACCCGGACGACCTTGACAGATGGAGCCAACAGCGCGACTGGCAGATCGCCAACGCCGCCTCCTATAACTATGTGAGCCCCGAGATCCCCGGCGCCTACGAGCTGGATGCGAGCGGCACATGGCAGCCGGGAACCGACTACGGCGCCATCTGGTTCCCCAACAATGTGCCCGCAGGCTGGGCGCCCTACCACTATGGCCACTGGGTCAACCACGCCCCGTGGGGCTGGGTCTGGGTCGAGGATGAGTCCTGGGGTTACGCGCCCTTCCACTATGGCCGCTGGGTATCGTATGGCGGTCGCTGGGGATGGGTTCCCGGACCGCCGGCTGCGCATCCCGTCTGGTCTCCGGCACTGGTGGTCTTTGCCGGGGGCATTCACTTCGGTGGCGTTGGGGTTTCCGTCTGGTTCCCGCTGGGGCCCGGCGAACCCTACCGTCCCTGGTATCCCTGCAGCCCGCATTACATTGACCAGGTCAACATCTCCAACATCACTGAGTCCAGGGTCGTTCACGTGCAAACCACCTACGTGAATATCGTGAATGTCACCAATGTCACCTACATCAACCGCACCACCGGCGCAACCGCCATGAACCATGATGATTTCGCCTCTGGGCGTTCTGCCGCTCAGGCCTCGGTGAAGATCGATGTGCATCAGTTGGATCACGTCACGGCCCTAGACCGTCCTGAGCCCAAACCCACCGCGGCGTCGTTCGTGGGTCGGCCGCCTGTCCGGCCTGTACCGGTCAAAGCCGAGCGTCCCACTCTCATCAATGATCAGGGCAAGCTGGTCTCGGCCAAGCCCGGAGCGCAGCCCGTCGAACCGCCGGTCAAACCGGTGCCGCCAGCTAGGCCACTGGCCGGCCACACCGTAGTGGCTCCGCCCCCAGGTGCTACCAGACAACCTGCAAAGACCTCTCCCACACCTGTGACGCCGGCAATCAAACCTGCACCTGCGCCGCCATCGAAGCCAGTCTCCAGCCCCGTTGTCCAGCCCGCGACTAAACCTGCCGCTCCGCCAGCCAAGACCGCGCCTGCTGCGGCAACCAAGCCCGCTGCTCCAACGGCCACGAACCCTGCCGCTCCAACCGCCCCAAAACCGGCCACCCCGCAAGCTGCGAAACCAGCCCCACCGCCGCCTGCGCAACCAGCTGCCAAGACGGACAAGGACAAGAAGAAAGATAAGGAGGAGAAGAAGAACGAGGACACCACGCCCAAGTAAGCTGGAATCCCGTTCGATTCAACTCGAGGGCCGCTGCGTTGCCACGCTGCGGCCCTTTTTCGTTGCCCCCGCGACTGGGGATCAGTGCGTCGTAGGTCCGTCTTCCTTGCTGCTCGTGGCATACAGAATCGCCACCACAAAGATCACAACAATGAGGGAAACGACAAAGAACGGGGAAGAGAGGCTCATGGTGCAGGCTCCTTGGGGCTAGCGTATCAAAAAAGGGGCCCCGTCTCCGGGGCCCCTGCGTTGCCTCTTGAGTTCGCCCTATTCTTTCGGCCCGCCGTTGGGATAATCGACGCGGACGGTCAGAATCTCGTAGGGATGGATGGGTACCTTGACCACGTCGCCCATCACGGCGAGCGGGCTACCCTCCGGCGTCTCCATCATGTTGGTCACGGTTGCACCGGTCGCGCCCGGCGGCACATGGAACTCCGCCGTCGCCTCCTTGCCTGCCCATTCATACACGCGGAAGATCAACCCTTTCGCATCCTCAGCTTTCTTCACCGCCGTCAGCACCACGTTCTCCGGCGAGACCGAAGCAAACGAGTGCTCGGCGGGCAGCGATCCGGCGTGCGCCGTGGTCACCACCGCCGTCAGCGGATAGTTGTATTCCCATCCGTGGCGCACCGTGAGCGCGTCCTTCCATGTCCCCGCGTGCGGATAGAGCGCGTAGTGGAAGTGATGATGCCCCATGTCGGCCTCGGGGTCAGGCCATTTGGGCGAGCGCAGCAGCGTCATCCGCAGCGTGTTGCCCACGGCGTCATAGCCGTACTTTGAGGTGTTGATCACGCTCAGCCCATGCTTGCCGTCGCCCAGATCGGCCCAGCGCATCGCCGGAACCTCAAACTGCGCCTTCTCCCAACTGTTGTTCCGCGTCGTCGGCCGCTCGATGGTTCCGTAAGGAATCTCGTAAGTGGCAAACGGCCCCGAAGCCGCCAGCGGAAACGCCGCCTTGAGCAGCACATGCGACTCGTGCCAGTCGATGTCGTTGTCGATGTCGACCATGTCGGAGCCCTCTACCAGACGGATCGTTTGGACAAACTTCGAATCCTGCCAGTGTCGAACAACTCGAATGGCCGCCCCAGCTCTCTCGTGAACCCAACCGACCGAATCGACTTCTGTCAGCAGCGTGGGTGGCTGGTCAAGCGTTCCGGGATCGATGTTCCAGGCGTCGTAGTCTTTCGGCGTGTCCTTGAACGCTTGCAACTGGTTGCCACATGCCCCAGGCGCGAGCGTTTCGTAATGTGAATTCAAATCCCTGATACTGGCGATACACCCAGTCTTCGCATCCACGCTGACACGCAGATGGCTATTAGACATGGAAAACTCTACACTCGCACTATTGCTTGGGCCGTTGTCTTTGTTTAGGTCGCCCTCGCTTTTCCCATGGCCGGTACGTGCACTAACACCGTCCTTCACAGACGGGATGCGGAACGCTTCGTAGCCGAAGCCTGGAATGTTCTTGTAACCGAACCCCGCATTCCCACGAATCGGAATCTGTATTTCTGCAATTCCGCTCGTCTCATCGCGCGAGAGTACATCCGCAACAATCACCTTTCCGTCGCTGGTCAGCACGGATGCGACATTGCCGCTCTTCTCCAGAGGCCTGACTTTGACCGTGACTTCGCCCCCGCGCTCCCAGCCAAGTGGATTGAAAACCACAATGGACTGGCCGTCAGCATCCTTACTTGCTCCGGCAGTATTAATCCGTTCCGCCACCGTCTCCAGCGCCCCAGCCCCAATCTCGTTCGTCGACCAGCGCACCACATCGTAGTCCTTCTGCGCGTCCTTATAGATCGCGCCGATGCCCGATCCTGCCCCCAGATCATGGAACTGGTTGAAGAGCACCTTCTTCCAGTCCTCCGTCAGTTCCGCGCCGGGATAGCTCTTCCCATCCAGCCACGCCAGCGAGGCCCACTTCTCGGCGTTCAGCACCTGCTCTTCGGCATCGCGCATGTTCCGCTTGTGGTTGGCCTGCGTGGTGAAGACGCCGCGGTGGTATTCGAGGTAGAGTTCGCTGTTCCAGGTGGGAATGCTCACCTGGCCCGCAACCGCCGGCGGTGCGGTGTAGCCCTTGGCGATCGACGTGTAATTCCACGTCTTGCTATCCGGCGCAATCTGCTTTTCAACCGACGAGAAAAAGTTTTGCGCGGTGCCGAATTCGTACTTCGGGGTAATGTGCCCCGGCGTCGCCCAGTGGAAACCCTCGTCCAGCATGGCCCGCGTGGGTCCGCCGCCATGGTCGCCGATGCCGTAAAGGTCCATCATCTCCGTCATGCCCGGCGCACGCTCGCGGGCAACACTGAGGTTTTCCGAGAGCCGCACGGGGCTCAGGCTTGTATTGACATAGTCGTGCGGAAAATAGGCCAGCACCTTTGACCCGTCCGGCGACTCCCACCAGAACAGCTTGAATGGAAATTGATTGGTATCGTTCCAGGTCATCTTCTGCGTGACAAAGTAGTCCACGCCGCTTTTCTTGTAGATCTGCGGAAGCTGCCATGTGTATCCAAACGAATCCGGATTCCAGCCGATCCGCACGTCCACACCGTAGGCCTGTTTGTACCAGCGCTTGCCCACAAGTAGTTGCCGCACCAGCGATTCGCCGTCCGGCATGTTCAGGTCGGGCTCGACCCACATGCCGCCCACGATTTCCCAGCGGCCTTCCTTGACGCGCCGGGCAATCTCCGCGTTCATGTCGGGATACTTCTGTGCCAGCCACTCGTTATAAGCCGCTGCCGACTGCGTATAGGTATAGCCGGGGTATTCATACATCAATTGCAGCGCGGTGCCGAAGGTGCGCTTCACCACGTCCACGGTCTCGGTCCACGGCCACAGCCAGGCCGCGTCGATGTGGGCGTTGCCGGTCAGATGAAAGGTGGCCTGCTGCAACAGCGGCTTCAGGGCTTCGAGCTTGGCGTGCGCCGCTTTCAGGCTGGCATCGAATTTGGCCTGATCGTGCGCGTCCAGTGCCGCCAGGTCCACGGTGCGGACGGCGCCATTCAGCGTGGCCAGTTGCGCCGGATCGTTGGGCGCGAGCGACGGAACCAGCAGCGCGGCCGACTGGAATTCTTCCCGCAGATCCTCCGGGTTCGGCCGGTTCTCGGCGAACTCAATCCGCAGCGTCGCGCCTTCGAAACTCTTGGTGTCAACCGTGTGCAGCAGTTTCACCGCAACGGTCACCTTGTCCCCGGGCTTTACCTGATCCAGAAGCACAATCGGCTCCAGGTCGTCGCCCATTGCCACCCGCCGCCCATTGAAGTAGAGAATCTGCGGCATCGGTCCGTTGGCATATGCATGGAACTGGAACCAGATGCGCGCCCCGGTCAGGTCGTAGCCGTTCAGCGTCTCCGGCACCTGGTAGGTCTGGCGAAACCACACCGCGTCATTGGGAGCTTTGGCGCCCTTGGCAATGGGCTGCCAGGTGCTCTCGTCCAGGTTCACTGCCTCGCCGTGGGCCAGGTCACCAGCATGGAGCTTCCAGGCACCGCTCGGCAGTTCGTGCAGACCGGCAAGCCGGTCGATCACGGCGCGGGACTCGGGCTGCAGGCTCGCGGCAATCTTGCCCGCCTCGTTGGCGCTTTGGGCTCCAATGCGGCTCGGGCCCGCAAGCAGCAATGCTCCCGCAAAAATTAGCGGGAGTACAGGAAGACGGTTACGCAACTTCAAGGCAGAAATCATGGCGAAAGAACCCTCCGCAATATAGTAAGGCACCGGTGGCTCTGGTTGAATTCATGAACCGCGTGCGCACAGACAACGTATTCAGACGAAAATCCGGCGCGCCGCATTGAGAGCCGCCGACTCAACAGCGAGGCCTGGATACAATTCCTGTATCCACTGGAAGAACTCAGCAAGCTGGTGAATTGGAGAACCGCTTTAGTTCGCGGGTTTGGCGGATTTCCCGTCCTGGCCATGCTCCAGGTACTCCACATAGCCAAGCAATGCCCCCCAGTGGTAAAAGCGATCGCTGTTGGATACGTCGTCTCCCGTGCCCAGCGTGGCGTTGTAATTCTCGTGCACATGGCCCTTTTCTTTCCACTCTTTCAGAAACAGGTCATAGGACTTCTGCGCAAAATCCTTACGCACCGCCGAATCGTCGTAGTTAGCCAGTCCGAGATAGACCAGATAGTTCATCGGGCCCCAGATTCTGCCTCGCCAATAGTTCTGGTCCGGGAATGCCGGATCGTCGAATGCAATCGAAGGAATAATCCACTGGCCCCAGAATTCCTTCGGGTTGAGCAGGTGCTTTTCAATCATCGCCTTGGCCTGCTCCGGGGTCGCCGCATGGGCCAGCATCGGATAGAAATTTGTGGGGGAAAGTCGATAGCTGAATTGCCCGGTATGAAGGTTCTTGTTGAGGAATATTCCCGTCTTCTCATCCCAAAGTGTCGCCAGTTTCGCACGGTAGCGGGCGCCGCGCTCATGCAGTTCCTTTGCTTCCGCCGGCTTCTCAAGGGTCTCGGCCATCTCCGCCAGCGCGTCGCAATCGGCAATGTACATGCTCATCATGCCAACATCGGCAAATTCCAGCAGGTGCGATTGCACGTTATAGGTTGTACCGTCGTACATCGGACTGTTATCCAACCCTGATTCGAAAACTGCGCCTTGCCAGGTTCCTCGCGAGTGATCTTCCAGGTCTCCCGGCGGATTGTCTCCGTCGCTGCCCAATGTCAGATATCCCTGCATATCGCGATGTTCGGTCCACCAGCGATTCCACGTGAGCAGCGGCTGGAATGTCTCCTCGAGAAACCAGCGATCGTGAAACTTCTTGTACAGGCCAAGCACGGTGATGGCCCCTACCGGCGGCTCCGAGCGGTCAAAGCTCTTCCAGCCGCCCGTCCGCGCGTAGTTGGGCACAAACCCTTCCGCGGTCTCTTCGCGAAGAATCTCAATCGCATCGGCATAGGCTAAGTCCCTGTCTCCGATGCCCGCCATTGTGGCGGCAAAGAAAGTATCCCAGTCGAAGAGCACATAACCGCCCCAGGTCACGCTCCACACTCTGCTCACCGGGGAGATGACCCTGTGTCTGCCCGGCTCGTAAATTGTGTCCCAGCCGAGAGTGGTTTCAATCGCGTCAACAATCGGCCCTGTCGTTTGGGGCCCGGTCTCTGTTGATCCGGATTTGCCCGCTTGCGCCGTGGATTGCTCATACGCCGCTCGTTGCCGCGCAATGGCCGCTTCAATCTCTTGCAAAGTGTGGCGCTTGCCGGTGCTCACGCCAACGGGCTCCGTTAAATCGGCGGCGAAATGCGGTCCGCCTAAGGGAAGATCGATGAACTCGCTCGCCGCCTGACCTTGCGGCTTCTTGCAGGTGCAATAAATCGGCACGGCGCCCGATGCGCCGTGCGTCTCGATGAAATCAGGATGTTTGAGCGTTGTGCCCGGCAGATTCCACAAAAAATCAACCGTGAAGACGATGGTCGGCGGAAGTGCCGGGGTTGGCTCGGATGGCAGCGGCGTTGCAAGAATCGTCAGGTCGCTTCCTTCCCGTGCGCTTTGCACCCGCCAGTTATGCCCCTTCCACGAGATGCGCAGATCGGTGTAACTCCCGTCCCAGGAATGTGCGCCGGGAACAACCTGTTCCGCGCCCGGCTCCAGCCTGCCGATGAGAGCGTCCTGTAGAAAGGCGTCGCCCCATCCCGTCGCGTTGTGTTTCAACCCCACATGAATGGCCAAGCCCTCGGGCAACAGCACGTGCGTCGTCACGCTATGCACGTCCCATGTATTCCATCCCTGCGCCAGCCGCCGCTGCACCAGCTTGTAATTCGCTGACTCCGGCTGGGGATGCAGTTCTTCCGTGGCCCATCTGGAGTTAGCCGTGGGCTGTTGTGGCTTGTCGGATTCCCCCGTTTGAGCCGCTGCGCCAACAGACGCAATCAATATGTTTGAGAGAATGCAGGTAACTGCAAGCAGGCTGGGTCTGACGAATGTTTGCATATTGGCCTTCTTTTTATTGAAAATCCGATTCAATGCGACTCGCGCGGCACCTCATGCCCCCGGCAGCCGGTAAGAAAGTCGAAGTCCGCTCCCCGGTCGGCCTGCAACACGTGCTTCACATAGAGCGCCTGGTAGCCGCTCTTGAACGCCGGCTCCGGGGCAACCCACTCCGCGCGCCGCCGCGCCAACTCGTCCACGTCCACTTCAAGCTCCAGCCGCCGGGCCTCGACGTCCAACTCAATCCAGTCGCCATCGCGCACCAGCGCCAACGGACCACCCAGTGCGGCCTCGGGGCTCACATGCAGCACCACCGTGCCATACGCCGTGCCGCTCATGCGCGCATCGGAGATGCGCACCATGTCAGTGATGCCGCGCTCCAGCAGCTTAGGCGGCAGCCCCATGTTGCCCACTTCGGCCATGCCGGGATAACCCCGTGGACCGCAGTTCTTCAGCACCAGCACACTGGTCTCATCCACAGCCAGATCCGGGTCGTCGATGCGCGTCTTGTAGTGCTCGATGTTTTCAAACACCACGGCTCTGCCCCGATGGTGCATCAGGTGCGGCGAGGCAGCCGAGGGTTTAAGCACCGCTCCGTCCGGGCACAGGTTGCCGCGCAGTACGGCCACGCCGCCCGATTCCACCAGCGGGTTTTCATAGTCTCGAATCACCTCGCTGTCCCAGACTGGCGCGCCCTTCACATTTTCCCCAATCGTCCGGCCGTTCACGGTGAGTGCGTCGCCGTCGAGGTGCCCGTGCTGTGCCAGTTTGTCCAGCACCGCGGGCAGCCCCCCGGCATAGTAAAACTCCTCCATCAAAAAGCGTCCCGAGGGTTGCAGATCCACAAGGGTGCGCACGTCGCGGCCGTAGCGGTCCCAGTCCTCAAGCGTGAGCGGAACCCCTACGCGGCCCGCGAACGCGATCAGGTGAATCACGGCGTTGGTCGAGCCGCCGATGGCCGCATTGGTGCGAATGGCGTTGAGAAACGCCTCTCGCGTCAGAATCTTTGAGATTCGCAGGTCCTCGCGCACCATGGCGACAATGCGCCGGCCCGTCTCATGCGCCAGTGCGCCACGCCGCGAGTCCACGGCCGGAATCGCCGCATTGCCGGGCAGCGAAAGCCCCAGCGACTCCACCATGCAGGCCATTGTGGACGCCGTGCCCATGGTCATGCAGTGGCCCGCCGAGCGGCTCATGCAGCTCTCGGCATCCATGAACTCCTGCCCGGTCATCGTGCCGGCCTTTACCGCTTCGCTGAATCGCCAGACCGCCGTACCCGAACCGATGCTCTGTGCTCGATAATGGCCGTTCAGCATCGGCCCGCCGGAAAGCACGATGGCTGGCACATCGCAACTGGCCGCGCCCATCACCAGCGAGGGTGTGGTCTTGTCGCAGCCGCAAAGCAGCACCACGCCGTCAATGGGGTTGGCACGGATCGACTCCTCCACGTCCATGCTCGCAAGGTTGCGGAAGAGCATCGCCGTCGGCCGCATATTGCTCTCGCCCAGCGAGGTCACGGGAAACTCAAGCGGCAGTCCGCCCGCCTCCCAGACACCGTTTTTCACGCGCTGAGCCAGCTCGCGGAAGTGCGCGTTGCAGGGGGTCAACTCAGACCATGTGTTGCAGATACCGATCACCGGGCGTCCGTCGAACACATCCCCCGGAAATCCCTGGTTCCGCATCCAGCTCCGATGGATGAAACCGTCCTTGTCATTGCCGCCAAACCACGCCTGCGAACGCAATTTCCGTTCTTCCATGTTCTTCCGCTCCCCGTCTTTTTTCCTATCTGGCAAACGTATACAAGAGGGTCGCATCAACTATACAACCGGGTTGGGAACTCCGGCGCATCGCGCTCGCCGGCCACGGTTCGGATGTCGCCGGCCGACCGGCTCAAGAACCGCATTGGGGGGACGGCAAGCGCGAATCCCACCCCTTGGTACACAGCGTCCCATTCGCGGGTGCATACTGATGTGTAGGTCGCTTCACGGGAATAACCCTCCCCTTGGGTTTCCCATTTCCATTGCGGCCATTCGAATTACAAGAACATTGGTTCAGGGTCGCCGCTGTTGACGGCCCCATGGCCAATGGAAATGAACGCTGCGCGGGTTTGACAGGGTGTGCTTCACCCAGGGTCTGGTGCGCACGGCGCATTGAAACCAGTGGAATACCGACCCCAAACGCACGCAAAGAGTCGCATGCAGGACAACCCGCAAGCCCGCGCGAACCACGGGTCCATTGCGAGGCGCGGAAGCCGGAACTAGAATGGGCTTCCACCGCACCACAAAGAGATTGGCACAAGAACTGGCCTTACAGAGGGGGTTTTATGACGGTTGCTGCTCGTTATCCCGGCATTCGGGTCACCGCTAACGGAAATCAGCTTGTCTCCTACCACACCGAGACGCGGGTCGCCGACGCCGGCGTGTTCTATCCCATTACCCCTTCCACTGAGGGCGGCGAGCTCTTTCAGCAGGCTTATGCCGAAGGCCACCTGAATGTCTTCGGGCAAAACACCATCGCTATTGAGACGGAAGGCGAACACGCGGCCCAGGGCGGGGCCATTGCCCATTCGGTCTGCGGCAAGCGGGTGGTGAACTTTACCTCCGGCCAGGGTGTGGTCTACGGCGTCGAGCAGTACTACCACGCGCCCGGCAAGGGCTCCACGATGGTCATTGAAGTCGGCGCGCGGGCGCTGACCAAGCACGCCCTCAACGTGCACTGCGGCCACGACGACATCTACGGCGCGCTCGACACCGGCTGGATCATGCTCTTCGGCAAGGATGCGCAGCAGGCCGCCGATCAGGCGCTGATCCTGCGCCGCGTGACCGAGTTGAGCCTGACCCCCGGCATGAACATCATGGATGGTTTCCTCACCACCCACCTCGAGCGCACATTCTACAAGCACGAGTCGGAGCTGATCCGCGAATACCTCGGCTCGCCCGAAGACATCATCGATTGCCCTACCGAGGCCCAGCGCGTTCTCTTCGGGCCCACGCGCCGCCGCGTCCCCAAAATGATGGACCTGGCCAACCCCATCCTCCTCGGCCCCGTGCAGAATCAGGAACACTACATGCAGGGCATAGTGGCCCGGCGCAACAACTTCGCCGAGCCGATTCTCGAGTTCCTTGAAGCCGCCTACAAAGATTTCGGCGAGCTCACGGGCCGCCATTACGGCCTCATCACCAAGTACAAGACCGACGACACCGACACGGTCTTCGTCTCCCTCGGCTCGGCCGCTGAGAACATCGAAGCCGCCGTCGACTACCTCCGCCAGACTCGCGGCGTCACCGTTGGCTCCATCCATATCAATGTCCTGCGTCCCTTCCCCGAGGCCGCCGTCGTTGCCGCGCTCAAGGGCAAGAAGAACGTCATCATCCTGGAGCGGACCGACGAAGCCCTGGCTGGCGACAATCCCCTGGGCCGCGACATTCGCACCGCGCTTTCCAAGGCCATTCAAACCGAAAGTCATCCAGCCACTGAAGGCCTGCCCGCCCTTACCGTGGACGAAGTGCCCCATATCTACTCCGGCACCTACGGCCTCGGCTCGCGCGATTTCCGCCCCGAGCACATCATCGGCGCTTACGAGTTCGCCACCGCCAACCGCGTCCGCAAGGACGGTAAGCGCGTCTCCGATGGCGTTTCGTTTTTCGTCCTCGGCGTTGACCACCCCTACGCGGTCATCGGCGATGAAACCCCGTCCCTTCTGCCCGAAGGCGCGGTTGCCGTGCGCTTCCACTCCATCGGCGGTTGGGGCGCCATCACCACCGGCAAGAACCTCGGTGCGATTCTGGGCGATCTCAACGACCTGATCTTTGAACGGGATGGGGAGCGCGACGAGCTGGGGAATCCCAAAGAGGTCATCCACGTCAGCGCCAATCCCAAGTACGGTTCCGAAAAGAAAGGCGCGCCCACCAGCTATTTCATGGTCGCCGCCAAGGATCGCATCCGCGTCAACTGCGATCTGCGCCACGTCACTGTCGTTCTTTGCTGCGACCCCAAGGCCTTTACCCACACCAACCCGCTGGACGGCATGGCCGAGGGCGGCAGCTTAGTGTGGGAATCGGATGAAGAAGGGGCCGAAGCCTGGGAACGCCTTCCGCTCTGGGCACGCAAGCAGATCATTGACAAGCACATCCGTGTCTTCACTCTGCCCGGCTTCGCCATCGCCAAAAAGGCCACCGACCGGGGCGACCTGCAACTGCGCATGCAGGGCAACGCCTTTCTGGGCGCATTCTTCGCCGTCAGCAGCCTGCTGCAGGAGTTCGGCATCACCCAGGAGCAGTACCGCGAGGTCGTCCACAAGCAATATGTGAAGAAATTCGGCAAGCTTGGCGACGCCGTGGTCCAGTCCAACATGGAAGTCATGACCCAGGGCTTCGAGCAAGTGAAGGAGATCAAGATCGGTGCGCTCTCGGCGGCCGACCGCTCCACCCTGCGCGGCCAGGCTCTTTTGCCCATTCTTGAACTGGCCACTGCCGGTGGCGCGTCTTGCGGCTGCCGTTCCACCCCGCTGCCCGCTGGCCAGGCAAAACGCTCGCCCATTGATAGCATCGCCACCTTCGACGCGGAATTCCGCTCCCACTACGGCTATAACCAGCCTTCCACGCCCCTCTCCGCCGTGGGCATGATTGCCGCGGCCACCGGAGACACAGCCTCAAAGTACGTAGCCCGCCGTGAAACCCCGCTCTACATCCCCGAAAACTGCACCCAGTGCATGGAGTGCATCTCCGTCTGCCCGGACACCGCGCTGCCCAATACCTCGCAGGACCTCAGCACGCTGCTCACCACCGCGGTCAACTACTATGTGGCCGACGACAAGGACAGAGCGAAGCTTCTGCGCGCGCTGCCTGAAATCGAGAAGCTTACCCGCCAGCGCATGTTGGCCGAGATAAAAACAGGAACCCCGCTGCAAACCATCCTGCGCGAAGTCACCGACTCGATCGACGGCTTCTCTGCCCAGGCCAGGCAGCAGTTTTTCGACATTATTGCCAAGGTCCCCATGGCCTACCAGAAGGTGAACGCCATCTTCTCCTCGCCGGAGCGCAAGTCTCCCGGATCAGGTGGCGTCTTCTCCATCTTTGTCAGCGATCTTTGCAAGGGCTGCGCAGCCTGCGTTACCGCCTGCGGCGATCACAACGCCCTCCGCATGGTCGCCGAAACCGAGGAAGTCAACGCCGAGCACACCACCGGCACGGCCTTCCTCGACCTGCTTCCCGACACCTCGCAGAAGTACCTAGGCCTGTTCAACGCGGCCAACCCGGCTGACTCCAAGACCGCGACCCTCCGCAACATGCTCATGGTCCGCACCAATTACGATGCCCTCGTAGCCGGCGACGGCGCCTGCGCCGGCTGCGGAGAAAAGAGCGTGCTGCGCTCCATCGCCGCCGTTACTGAGGCGTATATGCGCCCTGTCTACCATGCCAAGAGCGACCGCCTTGTTTCCAAGGCTGCCGACCTGGACAAGAACGGCGTTGCAAAGCTGGCCGTCCTCAAGGCTCGCAACCCCGGCGAGTACGCACTCCTCCGCCAGGCCATCGCCCACCTCATCCTTGGCCTGGGCGGCGAAGACGAGATGGACACAAAGGCACGCATCGCCGCATACGAGGCCAAACACGGCCCCATCAGCGACGCCGAGTTGGTCGAGGCCATCGCCGCGGTGCTGCTCACGGAAGCCTTCAATCACAAGAACCTACAAGCAGTGGATGGGCGCCTGGCCAACGGCATGAGCGTCATGGCCATGGCCGCACACACGGGCTGCAACACGGTCTACGGGTCTACTGCTCCCAACAATCCTCATCCCTATCCATGGATGAACTCACTCTTTCAGGATGGCGTCACCGTGGGCTGGCTCATGGGCGAGAGTTTCATCGTCGATCATGCCCGCCGCTCTGTTATCCCCGAGCGCCTCGCCGACATCCTGCTCACCCGCGACAACAACGTGATCGATGACGAGGAGTATTACCACCTGAGCCACTTCACTGACGCCCTGATGACCGATCAGGAGATCGTCGAACTGCCCAAGGTCTGGGTAGTCGGCGGCGACGGTGGCATCGGCGACATCGGCTACCAGAACACGTCAAAGGTTGTTTTGCAGAACCGTCCCAACGTCAAGGTCCTCATGCTTGACACCCAGGTCTACTCCAACACCGGCGGCCAGAACTCTGACTCCACGCCGATGCTTGGCGGTGGCGATATGAATACATTCGGCTCCGCCACGCAGGGCAAGAACACTGAGAAGAAGACCGTCGCGGAGACCTTCGTTGCCGGACACGGTTCGCCGTTCGTCGCCCAGGTTTCCATGGCCAACGCGCCCAAGCTCTACCGCGCCATCCTCGATGGCCTGGAGTATCGCGGCACCATGTTCCTGCAGGCCTTTACCACCTGCCAGCCCGAGCACGGCGTTCCCGACGACATGGCGCTCTTCCAGGCCCAGCGCGTGCGCGACTCGCGCGGTGTTCCCGAGTTCGTCTTCAACCCGCGGCTCGGCGAAACTTATCAGGAGGCCCTGGACATCAAGGGCAACCCGTCCATCGATCTCGACTGGTACGAGACCAAGTCCAAGACGACCGGCGAAACTCAACGTTACACCGTCGCCCACTGGTGCACCACGGAAGCCCGCTTCCGCAACCACCTGAAGAAGATCAAGCCCGAAGCGGCGGCCAGGCTCATCCACCTCGATAACATGCTGGTCCGCATCACCCAGCAGGACGTGGTCTACCGCCGCTATCTTGACCCCAGGCACCGCGCCTTCATTCCCGACTTTGGTGTCTACATCACCTGGGAAGAGAACGGCAAAACCGAGTACCGCGCCCTCAGCCGTCAGTTAGTCATGTTCTGCGTAGAGCGGAGAAAGGCGTGGCGCATGTTGCAATCGAAGGCAGGAATCGTGAACAAGGAATACGCCGCCCAGCGCGCCATCCTCGCCGAAGTCGACGCAGGCAAACTCCCGCTGGACGAATTCCTATCCCACGCCCACGAAATCCTGAAAGAGCGCCTGACCGGCGGCGTGTTAGCCAAGGCGTAAGGGCCGATTCCATCTTGGAACATAGAAGGCGGGCCCAGTCGGGTCCACCTTCGCCGGGCGCCCTCGCCTTTGAAACCTGGGGCTCCAAACATCGGCAACTATAAGCAGCCCGCTGAAAACTCTACCGGCTGAAGATCACATACCGCCGCCCAGCGTAGAGCCGGAACCCGCCGCCAGCCGGGTCGGCCGTCACCTGCAGCGGCACCGGCCGCTTGAGCCCCGCATCCTCGCCTGAGTTCACCGTCAGCACGTCATGCGCGCCCACGTCCGTCACCACAAACTTTCCACCCGCAATATAGCCCACGCCATAAATGCCCGCCGCCAGGTTCTCTCCGCCCACCTTGATGGGAACCTCGGTGATGAAGTAGGCCGAGTATTTCGCCTGCACATCGGTCGAGTAACCGCTCGTGTCCACCAGGGTTGCCAGCACAAAGAACCCATCGGCAAACTTCACGCCCCCTGAGTTCCGCAGTTGTGTAGTTGCCGACTGCCCCTTGTAATACACGCTTGCCGGCAGCAGCTTTTGCATGTCCGCCGGCTTCAGCACCGTATCGCCGCTCTGCGCCTTCATCGCCCCCGGCGCCGTCATCATCGTCACGGCCATCACCCCGGCCGCCGCCATCTTCATAATTCCCTGTATACGCATCGTGAAACCTCCTTGTTTCTGCCGCGTACCGGAGTATATCGCACCCTGCGCCGCACCGGCAGGCCCTAGTTCTCGGTGGAGAGCACGTCGTAGTTATAGTTGATCCATACACGCTTCACCGGACTCGGCAATTTTGGCAGCGGCGCGGTTTGATCGATCGTCTTTGGACCAATAATTGTGGCCGAGGCCAAACGCACCACCCTGCCGTCGGCAAACTCCAAATAGATCGGTACCAGCATCTTGAAGCCCGCCGAAACTCCCGATTGAACCAGCTTGAGATGTACGCTCGTCGCATCACCGTTCTGCGTCACCTGGCCCTCAAAGTGATACGCCGGAATCTCTGTCCCGTAGACATACTCGTTGAAGAACCAATCCATGCGGTGATTGCCGTCGATGTCCATTGCGGGACTCATGTGCTTTTCCACTATGGCTTTGAAATCCTCGGTGGTGGCGGGCTGCAGGCGGTAAGTATTGAGAAGGTCATGCATGGTGGCCTTGAAGCGATCGTCTCCTTCCTTGGGCGACCACATCATCATCCGGATCATGTGCAGGATATACGCGCCCTTGGGATAGACAAGACTCTCGTATACGTCCCATCCCGTCTTCTCGGTACTCAGACGAGTGCCCATCGTCACCGGCCCCACGTCGATGGGCCTGAAGCCCATGGCATTCTTTTCGGTAAGAAGCCGCCGCTCCTGCTTCCAGAACTCGCGGAAATCGTTCGCCTTGGGCTGCGTGGCCTGCAAAAATATAGAAGCCGAGGCCTGCGCAAACCCTTCGCTCATCCACTGGTCGCGATAACTGCGGAAGCCCACCGTCTGCCCCCACCACTGGTGCGCCACCTCGTGTGGAGTTACGACTTTCCAGTACATGTCCTCCGGATGAAGACCCATGAAGTGTTGCTGCGTCGTGTCCAGAAACCCGCAGATCGGCAGATATACCAGCATGGGCCAGCTTTGTCCGTAATCGCACGCAAACTGCTGGGTTACGGCCACATGGTTAAAGGGTAGCGGGCCAAAATAGTCGATATAAATCCGCGCTGCAACCTGCGCCTGACTCAGTTGCACGGGCAGCATCGAGGGCGTGTCGATGTTGCCCTGCGCGTTGTTCTCATCCGAGTCATCACGCGCAAACGGCGCCCCGCCCGTGCGGGCATAGCTGTCTGGAACCGCGGTGTTGGCATAAGCGTCAATGGTCAGGCTGTCGCCCGGCTTACCCTCCACCTTGGCTTCCTTCATGGTGAACTTGCCCAGGCTGAAGCCCACCACAGCCAGCGGCACCTCCGTTTTCCACTCGGTGGTCGTAACCTTGCCGTCGGTGCTCTCGTTTACCTTGGTTCCCGTGGCAATCAGTTGCAGCCCTTTGGGCACATGCATCAGCATGTGATAGGTGGCATAGTCGCCCAATCCGCTAGACGAATTCGGATACCAGCTTTCGCGCGCCATAGGATAGTAATTCGCGCCGCCTTCATTCTTGACCACGTTCTTGCCACCGTAAGCGATGCGAATCGTCGCGGACTCACCCCTTTTGAGCGGCTGTGCCAGCACCACCCCAAAATCTTCGCGTTCCTCCTTGTACTCCTGGTCTATGTCCTTTTTCTCCTGCACATAATCCAGCGGGACGCCTTTCTCGGTCTCCACGTTGCTCACACGCAGCGTGGGATAGAGGGCGAGCGGCACCACTGCCAAGCCGTCCTGCTCGGCCACCACGTGCAGCGTCGCCAACCCGCTGAGGAATCCGCCCTTCTCGATCGAAACATCGAGATCCTCGTTGTCGATCCGGCAGGATTCGTTGCGCTCATCTCCGTTGCGGCCGCTGGCCGTTTCCGAGCTCAAGTGAAAGGCGCTGAAATAGGTTGCGCCCCAGTCGTTCCAATTCAGCAGCGAAACCTCCTCCGGCTCCACATCGCGAGCCCCATGCGGATCCACTGTAAAGACAAGTCGCGAATTCTTCTTGCCGTGGATTCCAGCCACGAAGTAGCCACCGGGCGCAGGGCTGAGCACATCCTGGAGCAACCTCAAGTCCATATTTTCCAGTAGCTTTGACTGCGTGAAGTTACGAAATTCCTCTGCCGCTTTCCCATATTTCGAGTCCGGCTCTCCCTTCCCCGCCGAGCCTTTGGACAGCTCCGCCGCTGTTGCGTCGGTAAACCGCAGCACCACCTGGTCGAAGTCCTCGTCAAACTCCTCGCTATGGTTGAGAATGGCCAGGTTGTGACGTTCCTCGGCGGTGGGCGGCGTCAGGTGGAAATGGCCGTCGCCCTTGAACACCGCGCCTGTAACCTTGCCGTTCACTTCGCCATAAAAAGCAAAAGTGCCGTATTGAAACGTAAAGGTGGCTGCATCACGGCGCAGCTCCAGGTGATCGACTTTGATGACTTCGCCGCCCGGCAACAAGGCGCGCAACTGCTGGTAGTAGGCGTTGGTGTTGCCGGGATGCTGCGCCTGCAACATTGCGCTGCAACTTACTATAAAAATGAACAGAGTAAGCACGCGAATGTGAATTGACATAGGAGGGGCCTCACGGATCGAGTTTGTGCGCCAGTATAAAGGACCCGGAGTGAAATGCGCCGTGACAGGTTTTTTATTGATTTAAGAATCAATACCGGATGCGCAACCAGGAAATTTGCGGTAAATCGCTCAAGGGCGCTTTGAGACCATATCCCCAAACGGCGCCAGCAGCTTGTATTTGTTATCCCAGGTGGTGTACATGATCCCTGTTGCTCCGGGTGTTGTGTCCATGGCTTCCAGCCATCCCTCGGGATCCTTCAAGTCGTCGGCGTCATAGTACGCTCCCGCAATCGTCTTGAACCCGTGGCTGGAAAAGAAGTCGAGGGACTGGCGCCGCTTGTCGAAATACCAGCACACAATCCCCATGTCCCTGGGCAGATACTTCCACGCGTCTTCCAGGGAACCGTACACAAAGTAATACTTCTTCACCGCGTTGTGACTGGGATCGAACATATCCGACCATACCAGCACCTGGGCCTTCGGATTGACGGCATGCACCTGACTGTAGAGCCACCGCGTCGTCTCGCCCAGAATCGCCGCAGCTTCCTTCTTCCGGCGCAGGCAAGCTCTATCGCGGTTAAGAGAGCGAACCTCGTCGACGTTGAGAAAATAGCGTTTCGGAGCCAGATACTTCTCAATCAGCGGAAACTGCTGCTTCCATATCTCGCGAACCTTGGCCTCCGATGGGCAGATGGGGACCTGGTCGTTATAGATCGTCGTGCCGTGATAGTAACTCACGCGCAGCCGCGCTCCCTCATGGATGCGCCCGCCGGGTAGCAGACGAATCGACGGCATGGCGTGGGTCCAATGAAAATCGAGATTCGGGTCGCTGACCGGTGCGAAATCCCGGCCTTCCTTGTACACCATCCCGGTGGCCTCATCCCGAACGGTCAGTGGCGCACCGTCGCGGCGAATCACGTTCATCAGGCCCACCTCTTCCACTTCTACGTCGTCCACCCAGACCTTGCCCTTCACGCCCTCGAATACGCCGAGAGTCAACTCGATACGGTCGGCATACCAACTGTTAAATGCCGTGGTCACCTGTCGCCAGCCGGAGGTCGGCGCGGGCGCGGGCGGTTCGAACGGGCTGAGGTCGCGCCCGTCGGGAGTAAACGACTTGATGCTAAACAGCGATGCCGGCTCGGCGTCTTCCGTCTTCACCCAAGCGCTCACGCGGTAGCACCGGTACGGCGTTACGCGAATCTCCTGGACCACGCGCGCCACGCCCACCGGCGTCGGATTTTTCAATCCTGAGATTTCCGGGGGCACACCCGTATTTGCCAACATTACGGGCTTCGTATCGCCGAAGTTCTCCATCCTCAGCGAAGCCTTGCCGGAGTGCGAGACGCTTGTATCGACGAAGGTCTTCTTTCCCGGCTCATCCTGTTTCGTGAACCCGCTGAACCGGTCACCTTCGAACTCTTCGAAGCCGGAGTTCACCAGCTTCGCCGGCGAGTCCGCGACAAACTGCGCAATTCCGTCCTTGACGACGAACAAGGCATCCTTCACCAGCATGCCTTCCGCAAGATTCTTGTCGTGGTCCAGGATGGCTCCGCCGTAACCGGTGTTGAATCCCGCGGGAATAATCTCCAGGTGGTTGACATCGGCAATCTCTTTCACTTTGCTCAGGCGTGCCAGATACTCCGGCGAGCCCAGGCTGATGCGGTCCATCCCAGACAGGACGATGCCGGTGAGCCCGTGCTCCGCTGCGGTGCGGGCGATATCGCGCACGTCTTCGACGTCCTTGTCGGACTGGAAGCTTCGGCTGATGTAGACCCAGCGGTCAGGGAGGACCTTTTTCTGTTGAGCTGGGGCGACAGCGCCCGCCGCGATCGCAATACCCAGCAGCACAAATGAAGTGAGAGACTTTGTCATTGCGTCCAAACTCCTTTTACCGGCTCACGCCGGTTGCAGCCATCTCTGCGGCCACCATCAATCCCTGCGCATTCGGGCTTGAGCTTGCCTATGACTCTACCGCCAGCTAACAAATTGGCATAACTACGGCACGTAGAGATCCACATACTCATTCACCGGCATGGATTCAAGCCGCTTCCGATCGAGCGAAACTTCAAGAATTTCACGCTGACGCTCCTCGGCGTATCGACGCCGAAGGTTAGTAGTGAACTTTTCCACCAGCAGCGGCAATCCTTCTTCGCGCCGCCGCCGGTGGCCGATGGGATACTCCACAGTCTCATCGAGCACCGTTCCATCGTTCAGTTCCACGCGCAGCGCGTTAGCGATCGACCGCTTCTCCGGGTCGTGGTAGTCGGCGGTGAATGCAGGCTCCTCCACGCAGGCGATGCGGTCGCGAATGGCGTCGATGCGCGGTCCCCAAGCTGGATCGGCGGCAACCTGGTCCTCGTAATCCGCGGCAGTGAGCCGGCCAAAGATGAGCGGAATCGCGATCATGTATTGCAAGCAGTGGTCGCGGTCGGCGGGATTGGCCAGCAAGCCTTTCTTGTCGATGATGCGCAGGCAGGCCTCGTGGGTGCGCACGGTGATGGAGCGAATGGAGGACGCGTTCAGACCGCGCACGGCCAACTGGCGGTGTACCTTTATCGCCGCCTCCACCGCCGTCTGCGCATGAAACTCCGCCGGGTAGCTGATCTTGAACAGTACGTTCTCCATCACATAAGTTCCATAACCCCGTTGAAAGCGGAATTCCTGCCCATGGAACGAAACATCGTAGAAGCCCCAGGTCTTCGCTGTCAGCGCCGAGGGATAACCCATCTCGCCGGTCCGCGCCATCAGCGCCAGGCGCACGGCACGGCTGGTCGCGTCGCCCGCCGCCCAGCTCTTGCGCGAGCCGGTGTTGGGCGCGTGGCGATAGGTGCGCAGGCTTTGCCCATCCACCCACGCCAGCGAGAGCGCCGCTATCGTTTGCTCGCGGCTAAGTCGCAGTAACTCACTCACCACGGCTGTGGAAGCAACCTTCACCAGCACAACGTGATCAAGCCCCACCCTGTTGAAGGAATTCTCCAGCGCGATGCACCCCTGTATCTCGTGCGCCTTGATCATCGCCGTCAGCACCTGCCTTATGCGCAACGGCTCCTGCCCGTTCGCGACGGCAGTGCGCGAAAGCCAGTCCGCGGTAGCCAGAATGCCGCCCAGGTTGTCCGATGGATGCCCCCACTCAGCCGCCAGCCACGTGTCATTGAAGTCAAGCCAGCGGATCATCGCGCCAATGTTGAACGCCGCCTGCACCGGATCGAGCTGGAACGTCGTCCCCGGCACCTTTGCCCCATGCGGAACCACTGTGCCCGGCACGATCGGCCCCAACAGCTTTGTACATGCCGGGTAATCCAGCGCTTCCAACCCGCAGCCGAGCGTATCCATCAGGCAATACTGCGCCGTTGTATAAGCTAACTCACTGGCAACTTCATAACTCAGCGCATAGTTGGCGATGTCCGTTAGAACTTTATCCGGCTCTGGACGCTCATTGCTGATCTGCGAAAACAATCGATCTCCCTCTCTAGGTCCGTTCTTCAATCGGAACGAACTTCAGGTTCTCCGGCCCGGTGTAAACCGCCGACGGCCGAATAATCTTTCCGTCCTGCCGCTGCTCGATCACGTGTGCGCACCAGCCGGCTGTCCGCGCCATCACAAACAGCGGCGTAAACAGATCGACGGGAATGCCCATCTGGTGATAGACAACCGCGCTGTACCAATCGAGATTGGGAAACATCCGCTTGGCGTCATACATCACGCCCTCAATCCGCTCCGCAATCTCAATGAGCCGCGTATCTTCAGCCGCAGCCGCCAGGCTGCGCGCCACGTCCTTCACGATGTCGCTGCGCGGGTCGCCGGCGGTGTAAACCGGATGGCCGAAGCCGATGATCACCTGGTGTTCGGCCACGCGCCTGCGAATGTCGGCCTCTGCTTCATCGGGCGAGCCGTAGCGGGTCTGAATCTCCAGCGCCGCTTCGTTTGCGCCGCCGTGCTTGGGCCCCTTCAACGCGCCGATCGCCCCGGCTACGCATGAGTACAAGTCAGATCCCGTCCCCGCAATCACCCGCGCCGTAAACGTAGACGCATTGAACTCGTGTTCCGCATACAGAATCAGAGACGCCTGCATCGCGGCCGTCCACTCTGGCCGGGGTTCCTCTCCATGCAGCAAATGGAGTAAATGCGCCGCGATCGAATCGGGGTCTCCAGCGACAGGTCCTCGTCGCTGGGGTGGTGAATCCTCGAATCGCCCCACCTCAATCCGCCGTCCATTGCGCGCATAGTGATGCCAATAGAGCAGCATCGACGCCAGCGACGCCAGCAGCGTATCGGCAATCGCGCGCGCTCCCGCCTCACTGTGATCGTTACCTTCGGGCAGCACGCTGCCCAGTACCGACACGCCGGTTCTCAGCACGTCCATTGGATGCGTTGAAGACGGCAGCAATTCCAGGGTCTGCTTCACCGCCGCGGGCAAACTGCGCAGGGGCCGCAGACTCGCCTTGTACGCGGCCAGTTCCGCCGCATTGGGCAGTTTGCCATGCAACAGCAGATGGGCCACTTCCTCATACTCGCAGTGCGCCGCAAGGTCCCTGATCTCGTAGCCGCGATAGTGCAGATCGTTGCCGCTGCGCCCCACCGTGCAGATCGCCGTCGAGCCTGCCGCTGTACCGGAAAGCGCCACCGACTTTTTGGGTTTGAAGACCGTGTCAGCAGAATGGACTGACGTATCGCTCATGGAAGACCCTCCGGAGAGCATCAAACTAACCGAAAAATGTCGAGCGTGTCTAGTCTTTGCCCTTGGCGAACAGCGCGTCCAGTTTTGCCTCGTAAGCGTGGTAATCCAGATATTTGTAAAGCTCTGCCCGCGTCTGCATCATCGGAACCACGCTCTTCTGCGTTCCTTCCGCGCGGATCGCCTCATACACCTTCAGCGCCGCGGCATTCATGGCCCGGTAAGCCGCGCAGCAATAGAGAATGATATCCACGCCCGCGCCCTTCAACTCCTCGCGCGTAAACAGCGGCGTCTGGCCAAACTCCGTAATGTTCGCCAGAATCGGCACACCCGCCGCCTTGCGGAATTCCGTATACATCGCCAGTTCTGTCACCGCCTCGGCAAAAATCATCTCCGCGCCCGCGGCCACATACGCCTGCGTCCTCTCGATGGCCGCCGCCAGTCCCTCACTGGCCAGCGCATCGGTCCGCGCCATCACCACAAATTGCTCGTCGGTCCGCGCATCCACGGCAGCTTTGATTCGGTCCACCATCTCGCCGGTTGCCACCAGTTCCTTGCCCGGCCGGTGACCGCATCGCTTGGCCCCTACCTGGTCCTCGATGTGTACCGCTCCCGCGCCCGCCTTGATCATCGAACGGATGGTTCGCGCAATGTTGAATGCCCCACCCCAGCCCGTGTCGATATCCACCAGCAGCGGCAACTCGCACGCATCCGTGACTCGCCGCACGTCAGTCAGCACATCGTCCATGGTGCTGATCCCCAGGTCCGGCGCGCCGAGCGAGTTGGCCGCCACACCGCCGCCTGATAAGTACAGCGCCTTGAACCCCGTGGCCTCGGCCAGCCGCGCCGTATAGGCGTTGATGGCTCCGGCCACCTGCAGTGGCTTCTCTTCACGAACGGCGATGCGAAACCGCCTGCCCGGAGAGCCACCCATCAATCCATGAAACGAGGTGTCATCCATGCGTCTACCTTGCGCCGCATCATAGCAGCCTTCTCGCCTGGCTTTCCCTAAATCAGTTTCCCAACCGGCCCGTGCGGTGCGACAATCATCGCGTCGGAGCGTCCGGCTACCAATAGGGGCTCTCCCGGAGGAAAAACATCGCCATGAAGCGTCTTCTGGTCTGTACTGGCCTTCTCATCGCCGCTACCGCATTCGCCCAACAGAAACCGCCTGCCAGCCCGCCCGCCACTGAATCCGCCACCATCGCCGGCAAGGCCATCACCATCACCTACAACTCGCCTGGGGTCAAAGGCCGCGAAGGCCACATCTTCACCAAGGATGGGCTCATCAGCACCAATCCCCACTACCCCGTGTGGCGCGCCGGAGCCAACGCAGCCACCAAGCTGCATACTGACGCCGACCTCACCATCGGCAGCCTGGCTGTCCCCAAGGGCGACTACACTCTCTTCGTTGACATCTCCGACCCCGACAGTTGGGTTCTGATCGTAAACAAGCAGACCGGCCAATGGGGCCTGGCGTATGACCAGGCACAGGATCTGGGCCGGGTGAAAATGGCCATGGCCAAACCGCCAGCGATGGTGGAGAACCTGAAATACACCGTCAAGAATCTGGGCGGCCACAAGGGTACGCTCACTCTAGCCTGGGAAGATTGCAGCGCAACCGTTCCCATCACCGTGCATTGAAGTCTCGCGCGTTTTGCGCAAAAGGGCAGGGCGGCGTCTTTTGCAGGCATTTGCCGCTCTGCCGCTACAATAGATAGTGTGCGTTGTTTTGATGGAGGATTAAAAAGCCTTGCCCTTATATGAATATCGCTGTACCCAGTGTGGTTATCACTTTGAAAAGATTCAACATTTCAAGTCCAAGCCTGAGATCGAGTGCCCCAAGTGCCACGGCAAGCTCAAGCGGCCGCTCACCGCACCGGCCTTCCGATTCAAAGGGTCCGGCTGGTATGTAAACGACTACGCCGGCAAAAGCAGTGCGCCAGCCTCCGAGTCAGGGACGGCATCAACTTCGGCTGAAACCAAAGCGTCTTCCACCCCAGGCGAAAGCACGTCAAGCGCCTCCTCTGCCACTTCCTCGCCGGCGCCCGCCGCAACATCGAAACCCGCCACATCGGGCTCAACCTCCTAAGATCGTGTCCGGGTTCGAGTGCCACGGCGCTCCGCGCCGGCTGCGCTGCCGCATCCTTTTCCGCACGGCCGCATCCTTTAGCTTGAAGCCGTTTGCCGTTGGCGATTTCGGCAATCCGCCACGCGCGCGATTGACTGGATTGTCCGTCGCTCCGCGCCCATGTTGGCACAGCGCAAACAGCCACGCGGCCTCAAAGACGAGGACTTCCCCATGCTTTCCATCCGACGCTCTGGTGAACGCGGCCATGCCAACCACGGCTGGCTCGACACCTTCCACACCTTCAGCTTCAATACCTACTACGACCCCAAATTCATGGGCTTCCGCGCCCTTCGGGTCATCAACGAAGATCGCATTGCCCCAGGCCAGGGCTTCGGCACCCATTCCCATCGCGATATGGAGATCGTGACCTACGTCCTGGATGGCGGCCTGGCCCACAAGGACTCGCTCGGCTCCGGCGGCGTCATTCGCCCTGGCGAACTGCAGCACATGTCCGCCGGATCCGGCATCCGCCACTCGGAGTTCAACGCCTCTCAGACCGATCCCGTCCACCTGCTGCAAATCTGGGTCGAACCCTCTGAAGACGGCATTTCGCCCAGCTACGGCCAGAAGGATTTCCCCATCGCCGAGCAACCGGACCGGCTGCACCTGCTTGCCTCGCCCGATGGTCGAGACGCCAGCCTCAAATGGGTCACAGATGCGGATCTTTACGCCGTCCGGCTCAGCCCCGGCACCACGGCTGCACACGGCTTCAGCACCCGAAAGTATGGCTGGGTGCAGGTAGCCCGAGGCACAGCCACGGTCAACGGTCAGGCCCTGGCGCAAGGCGACGGGCTGGCAATCGGCGAGGAAGCCGCGGCAACCCTCACCGCCGGCCCTGACGGCGCCGAAGTGCTGCTCTTCGACCTGGCCTGACCTTGCGCGGATCTGAGGTCTCCCATGTCTTGTTTCCGAGACATGGGAAAGCAACCCTCAACGGAACATCCCCGGAACGCTAAGATAGTTCCTGGATATGTCCCTGCTCGATCCCATCCCGTCTCCAGTCGAACACGCCGACTTTACCGCTCTCGAATGGGAGCCTCTGCTGGCCCTCATCGCCGGTTTTGCCGCATCCCCCGTCGGCCGCCACGCGATCCTCTCGCTCCAACCCTCCACCGACGAATCCTGGATTGAGCGCCAGCACCAGCTCACCGCCGAGGTCCGTTTGTTGCTTTCCGAGCAGGTTTCCATTCCCCTCGGCGGCCTCTTCGATCCCACGCAGCACGCCGCCAAGGCTCAGATCCCCGGAGCGGCCCTTGAAGCCAACGAACTTCAGGCCATCGCCCGCCTGGCCAACGATCTGGCCTCCTGGCAATCGCTTCTCCAGTCGCCTCCCGCGCGGCTGGTCGGCAAACTTCCCGGTCTGTCCGCTCTTTCGGCTGCTCTCACAACATCCCTGCGCCCATTGGCCGAATCCATCGAGCGCACCATCCAGCCCGACGGCTCGCTCGCCGACAATGCCTCGCCCGATCTCGCCCGCATCCGCCGCGAGCAGGAGCGCCAGCAAAAGCTCATCGAAGAGTCCCTTCGCGCCGCCCTGCGCAAGCTCTCCAGTGACGGCGCAACCCAGGAAGACCTCATCACCATCCGCGGCGATCGTTTTGTCATTCCCGTCCGCAGCGAGCTCAAGCGGCGCGTCTCCGGCGTAGTCCACGGCGCCAGTTCTTCCGGCCAAACGGTTTACGTGGAGCCACTCGAAACCATCGAACAGAACAACGAGCTGGTCCGCCTCGTCGAAGAAGAGCAGGCTGAGATTCACCGCATCTTTGTCGCCCTCACCCGTCAGGTCGGCGGCTACGCTCATGCACTGGTTGAAGGCGCGCGCGTTCTTGTGCTGGTTGACAGCCTGCAAGCCCGCGCCCGCTTCGCCCGCGACTACGACTGCGTGGCTCCTTCCATTGCGCCCGATCTTCTCCGCCTAGACTCTGCCCGCCATCCGCTGCTTGAAAAGCGCCTTCGTTCGACCGGTGGCCGCATCGTCCCTCTCACTCTGGAGTTAACCGCCGCCAAGCGTCAGCTCATCATCAGCGGTCCCAATACCGGAGGCAAGACCGTCACCCTCAAGACCACAGCTCTGCTGGCCATGATGGCCCAGTCCGGCCTGCCCATACCCGCCGTGGCCGCCAGCTTTCCGGTCCTCACCGCGTTTCTGGCCGACATCGGCGATGCGCAATCCATCGAGGCGGCTCTTTCTTCCTTTTCCGCACACATCACCAACCTCGACCGCCTCTCGCGCCTGGCCAACGCGCGCACCCTCGTCCTGCTCGACGAACTCGGCTCCTCCACTGATCCCGAAGAAGGCTCCGCGCTGGCCGTGGCCATTGCCAGCCACTTCCTTACGGCCGACGCCTGGTCGCTCATCTCCACCCACCACACCTCGCTCAAGGTCTACGCCGCCAACACCCCTGGAGTGCTCAACGCCGCAGCCGGCGTGGATGAAGTCACCCTCGTGCCCAACTACCAGCTCAGGCTCGGCGTGCCCGGCGCGTCAGCGGGGATTCAAACTGCCGAGCGCCTGGGCCTCAACCCCGGCATTGTCGCCGCCGCTCGCCAGCGCCTCGGCTCGCAGCAGGTAGACATCGCCCGCTTTCTCGACCGCCTCCACAAGGAGCTAACCCAACTCGAAGAAGACCGCAAGGCTGCCCGCGAGCAACAGTACGCGCTCAATCAGGAGCGGGCCAAGCTCGCCCGCGAAGGCGACGTTGAACTGCGCAACCGCATTCGCGACCTGGAGACCAAGCTGGCGTCACTGCTCAAGGACTTCGAGTTCCAGATGCGCGAGACCGTCCGCGCCATCGAAGACCGCGCGGGGCAGCAGAAGCTATCCAAGGAAGCCGAACGCCGCATCGCCCGCCTGCGCCGCGAGTTTCAGGAGAGCTTCAACCAGACCGTCGTCGCCCATCGCACCGGAGCGGACCAGGGCGATGCCAACGCCCAGCCGCACATCGTCAAACACGTCTCCGCCGGCGACCAGATCCGCCTCAAGTCGATGAATAAGGTCGCCACCGTCCAGCGCGAAATCGAGAAGGACCTCTTCGAAGTCACGCTCGGCCCCATCAAGATGCGTGTCAAACGCGACGACATCGCGGAGGTTGTGCGAGCAGCAGAACTTCAAGCCACGGAACGGCCCGATCCCCTTGCAGCGGCCCGCCAGCAGAAGAACGTACACGTCACCGTGACCAGCGCCAACACCGACGAAATGCGCATGGAGATCAACCTTATCGGCCGCACCGTGGACGAAGCCACAGAAGAACTCGAAAAGTATCTGGACCGCGCGTTTCTCGCCGGCCTTCCCCGCATCCGCGTCATTCACGGTCACGGCGCCGGCATCCTCCGCCGCGGCGTCCGCGAGTTCCTCAAAGGCCACCCCCACGTAGCCACGCTAGCCGAAGCCCCACAAAGCGAAGGCGGCCAAGGCGCAACGTTGGTGGAGCTGCGGCAGTAGTTTTTAACTAGCTGGCGTTAACTCTCCAGCTAACTCGCTAACAGAAAAGGCTCCGCTATGCGGAGCCTTTTCGCGGACTTGCTGACTTGCTAACTTGCTGTCTTTACGCCATCGCCTCGCGGGTCATCGGCTCAAAGTGCAACTGGTTCGACTTGCGGTCCACGTCGATGCGCACATGCGCGCCGTGCAGCACTTCGCCGTTCAGAATCTTGATGGCCAGTGGGTCCTGCACCATGCGCTGCAAGGCCCTCTTCAGCGGACGCGCGCCGTACGCCGCATCCGACCCGGCGGCCAGAATCAGTTGCCGGGCAGGTTCGGTTAATTCCAGCGAAATCTGCCGGTCTTCCAGCAGCTTGCGCACCTCGTTCAGCCGCAGGTCCAGAATCTGCGTCAAC